>JAEEGJ010002166.1_pt1 | contig 128341 bp, 116 predicted proteins | sample 8958761 | NCBI WGS metagenome assembly JAEEGJ01 (sample SAMN16246546, study PRJNA631951) | gut metagenome | biome: gut microbiome; feature: rumen; material: RS-attached | host: Bos | place: Iran: Karaj | collected 2018-10
ATGATATAGATACAGATCCACAGTGCCATCTACTTAATATCAGACAGAAGATTAAAAATACAATTACCCGGGATACCGGGAGAAAGGAAAAATCTAATCACCTAAATCTGATGATTAGAATATACGTGACTAATATGAGACGAATAATTACTCTTATAGCTGCTATGGTTGCGGTCAGTTTTGTGCTCTGTTCATGCGGGAAAGTTAACGGGTATAAGAAGAAAGATCTTGTTCCAGTCGATGAGAAACCGGGTTTCAAGAGCGTGATGGTTTTCGCTGTCGACTATAGAGAAGGTAAAGATATAACCGTAAAGATTAAGAATCTTACTGACGAGGTCTTTGCTTATGGTGAATACTATTCGATACAGGTTTTTGTCGATGGCAATTGGTACTATGTTCCGATGACATCAGAAAATGCCGTTCATGACTTAGGACACGAATTAGATCCGGGAATGAGCTATTGCATGACATACAGCCTTGAGCCTTACGGCGGGAAGCTTTATCCCGGCCATTACAGGATTGCTTGCTGTGACATAGGAAATAAGGAAAATATCTACTATGCTGAATTTAATGTGATGGCTGACGGTAAGTATGAGTGGGAGATAGTTGAACCTACTGGAACATAAACGATATATGTAATATGTTCTGGAGAAGAACATCGCAGGAGGACAAAGACAATGAGTTTTATTGATGAAGCGTTACAAAACAGCACTTCCGGTGAAGACTTTGTCCAGGCAATGGCAGATATTTATTCGCATCCGGAAGTTAAAGACCAATTAACGGATTATCCGGAATGGATAAGAAACATCATTACAATCATTGATTACGATACCGCTCTTCAGATGGACGGGCTGGATTTCAAATCTTACGATGAAGAGATCAAAGCTCTTAGGAGCGCCGGGCTGGATAAGGAAGCAGATCTGCTGGCTCAGCTAAATGAGGAGACTTCTGATGAGGAAGCTTCTGAAATATATTCGCAGCTGGCTTTGAATAGCGATTACGATGCATTCTGGGATGCGGTATTTAACTACGCAGGAAGCCATCTCCCAAAGGACTCATCAATATGAGTAAAGAATACGTACAACTATATCTCGATGGAATGCGCAATTCGGGATATGACGTTGGCGAGTATATAGAGCGCCTGTTTGAGTCAATTTTCGAAGAGTGTCTGGAAGATGCCGGCTACAAAGAGATAACTGCAAAAGCTTCATTTGACCACGAACTGTTCTGCGCCGCTGTTGCACAGCTAAAGACAAGTGGGCGATTAGGGTGCTCAAATCACGGACCATATAATATTAAAGTGTTCTGGCGCCTTTCAGATGAGCAGGTCGATTTTGTCCTCAATAACATTCCTTCACATTTGGTCGGGTTTGCCAAGGGCGCCATCCTTGCTGAAGAATAATTGAGTACTCGTTTGTTATAATGTTAGCGTTGGAACTGGACTTTTTTTATGCCTTTTGGGGGTTAATGATCATGGTGGAAAAGTTTGAGAGCAGATTTGAAAAAGAAGAATTTGAGATCACCGTTTTGACGAAAGAAAGATGCGGCGGCGCGGGCGTTTTCGAAAAGAAATGGCTCAATCCTTCACTGAGTTTTATTGCCCGTATCGATAACGCAACCGGTGAGGTGATCAATGAAGAAGGCAGACTTGAGTGGCTTATAAAAAGAGATCCTGACATGAAAGGCTGGGGATTTGATTTTGAACAATTCGGAATATACAGGCTCCTCGTGCGTAAGAGCATTCCGGTAAACATGTCACCTGAAATGTGTTCTTGGATTAACAACCGGTATATGGTCGTAAAGATCTTAGAAGAAAATGTCCAGAACGAAAAACTTATGGAGTTAAAAGAGTATCTTTCTAAACCGATAGTGATCGATACGCCTTATGGTCAGTTTGAGCTGGACAGATCCATGTCATGGTTTGAAGGTGAGATCGAACTTGGAGGAACTGTTGTTACCGCTTTCCTGGAAACAGATGAAGAAAACGGTGAGACTGCAGACGGCGCGCTTCAGGATTTCCTGAAGGCTGCAGAAAACTTCGAAGAATTCGATAAAAAGAACAAAGAGTATGCGGCTGATAATCTCCTCGAAAATGCGATCGAATGGCAGGAGAGCGAAGAAGGCGAGCATGAAGAACTGACTAAAGAGAAGTTCATGGAATTAATGGAAATATCTGAGATGACTTTTTCACCTGCCGGATACATCACACTGTACTATAACGACGGCGACATGTTCTGGGGCCATTCTATCGAGATAACGATCGAAGACGGAACCTACTCTGATGCTAATATTGCAGGCTAAACCTGTTCGTTCCGTATGGAAGGACGGTTCCCTTCTAATTCACATTGATTATCTTCTCATCAGGCGCATTAACCTTTGTGATTTCCGTTATCTTACATACCGGATGCCAGACATCGAATTTCTTCGAGTAATCTTTATCCATGATGCAAGTAACGGTTAGCCATTCATCGGTGTTGAGGACTATATCTCCTTCGCAGTCGCAGATGAAAGCAAAAGTTGACAGGTCTTCTGAGCAGCATGTCATGGCTATCCGGCCTAAAAGAAATGAACGGTCTTCAGCATGCTTAGCTTTTAAGACCATGCCTGTAAAAACTGCTTCTTTTCCGATATACCTGTCCGGCTTTTCAGTAGCATCGATATAGAATGCCGCGAATGATTCATCGTCGATCTCTAACACATCCTCATTGGGATCGTAAGGAAGAAAATCACCTGGATCAAAATCAATTGAACCTGAGCTGTTTCTGAATACGATGGCCGCTTTGGTATTTAATGCTCTGGCGCTTCTTCTGTAGAGAGGGAGGTTGTCTTTAACGTCATCGCATCTGTTGAACATTATGAGGTCAGCAGTCCTGATCTTATCTGCGATCAATGCTTTAAGATTTAAAAGATACAGATCGAATGTTGAAGCGTCGATCATCATGATCTCCATGATCTGCTCAGCGTCCCAAATGACGCGCGGCCTTTTGGCATTCCACATGCCGTTATATTCGACAATTACACATTCGGCATCCGTCTCATTTTCGAGATCTAATGTGTAATCGTAGTTAAATAAGTGCTCTTCATCGATATATCTTATCTGGACATCCTGCTTTGAAAGTTCAGCCTCATCGAATTCTTCTTCGCCCTCCTCGCATATGAAAAGAAGGGTTTTCTTGTGATGCTTTTCCTGCATCCCTGTTATGAAATCTTTTATCGCGGTGGTCTTACCGCTGTCCAAAAAGCCCGTGAAGATATATACAGGTATCACTTATTCTGCAAGACACTCCATAAGTTTTTTCGTAAATTCTTCTTTGTTGTAGCCGCGACCGATGAAGACGAGCTGGTTAAGCCTGTCACCGTATTTCTCGTGCCACTCTTCCTTTATGTCAGGGTATTCTTCGAAGATCAGCTGTTTGTCTTCTTCGGACATCGATGCAACCCAGTTGGATACTTCAGTTACCGTTGAATTTCTTCCTGCCTGCTCGAAAAGCTGGACATGCACGCCATCGTTCTGAAACCACATATATCCCTTGCCTCTGATGATCTCAGGCGGGAAATCATTGCTTACGAAATCGATGAACTTATCGTAATCAAAAGGCCTCGGATCTTTGAATACAAATGAAGTGATGCCATAGTCGTCTTCGCATACTTCTTCCATCTTTACTTCGCGTTCGAGAGCGCGTTGAAGGGCAGATGAGTTAAGCACTTCATCGTAATCGAATTTATTGCCGCTGAAGATCTTTTCGGGATCGATATGACCTTTTACGATCTCGTATATCTCGGCCTTATTTTGGAATGTCCTTATGACTTTCTTTATCTCTTCGATCTGGTCTTTTTCCAATAGATCACACTTGCTCAAAAGAACGATATTGCAGAATTCGATCTGATCCATGACGAGATTTATGATATCAGGGTCTTCGGATCTGTCGCCCTCTATCTCTCGCATCTCATCAATGAATTCGTAATAGAGTCTGTCAGCGTCTGTGACAGTTACGATCGAATCGAGATATACACCGGATTCGCCTCTTATCTTCTGATAGTTTAAAAATCCGTATGCGATCGCTGCAGGGTTGCTGACGCCGGATGCTTCGACGATTATCGCATCGACATTATCGTCGTGTGAGAGCTTTTCAATCTGTTCCATGAAGGCTTCCTGAAGAGTGCAGCAGATACAGCCGTTGGTCATTTCGATCATCTTCGAATCGGATTCGACGACGCTGTTATTTCTGATGAGTGAAGCATCGATATTGATGCTTCCCAGGTCGTTTACGATTATCGCGAGGTTCTTATCTGTCTGGCTCTTGAGAAGTTCGTTTAATACTGTTGTTTTTCCTGATCCCAGATATCCTGTTATCATGGTGACGGGTTTAGTCTTTGTTGATTCCATAGCAATTGCCGGCTTTCTAATTTGAGAATTGTTCTCATTTTTATCACAAGGCGGCAATGCTGTCAACAAATTTGATAATAATTCTCAAATTTGCACTAAGAGTATTGAAATCCGACGGTCCTCAGTTTTAGCAAATGATATAATCAATACATTCCGGTGTGTTGCTTGCGGCAAAAGGATAATGTGGGTTAAAGGAGAAAAATATGGAACTGATAAGTGATTACATGAGAGATGACAGCTCACGCAAACTGCTTAATGAGCTGACGACGAAAACCTTCGGATTCGATTTTGAAAACTGGGTAAAAGACGGCTATTTTGAAGGCGACTACATACCGTATTCACTGGTGGAAGACGGGAAGATGCTATCGAATGTATCTGCGAATAAGATGCATTTCATGCAGAAAGGCATTGAAAAGAATTATATCCAGATAGGCACCGTCATGACCGATGAAGAACACAGAAAACAGGGGCTTGCAAAAAGGCTCATAGAGCATGTCCTTAAGACTTATGAAAATAACTGTGACGGAATATATCTGTTCGGTAATCTGGGTGCTGTTGATTTCTACCTGAAGTGCGGATTTAAGATCATGAACCAGTATAGATATTTCGTAAAAGAAGAATACTGCAGTAAGAAGATCTCGGGAAGCAGATTCGTGCCGGTTAAAGATATGGGTGAAGATATTAAGAGAAAGCATCTGGAACTGGTGCGCGAAAGTTCTTGTTTCTCATCTTTCGAGCAGATAAATAAGTATGGTCTGCAGATGTTCTACACGGCATGGCTGGATACGGTTTTCTACGCTGAAGATATCGATTGTTTTATCGTAATGGATGATGACGACGGAACTGTGCTCCAGTCGGTTTTATGTAAAGAGAAGATATCATTGGCTGATGTCATCGGACATCTTGATCTGGAAGATAACAAATTGAGACTGGGATTTACGCCTCTTGATGAAGACATGTATCTCTGCAATTCTGAAGTTTACGACGGCGCAGATGACTACAGGCTCTTCTACAGAGGAGAACAACTTGAATCGATCGAAAAAGATAAGCTCTATTTCCCGGATCTTTCGCATGCCTGAACTAATGCGGGAAAATGACGTTTTAAGAAAGGATATAAACAGAAAAGTTATGGAATTAAGTGACGAATTATATGCTGAGATCACCAAACACAGCGACATCGGTGAGCACTATTTTGAAGACGGCAAGTACAGAAAGGCTCTCGAGGAATATAAGAAAGCTTTCGAACTGATACCTGAGCCCAAGACCGACTGGGAGGCTTCCGTCTGGACACTTGCAGCGATCGGTGATTCGCATTACATGTTAAGGGAGTTTGTATCTGCGCTTAAGGTTTTCGAGCAGCTTATGAACGAGTACCACGAAGAGAACAATCCTTTCGCAAGAGTCAGATACGGTGAATGCCTTTATGAGACCGGAAATACCGAAGCAGCCAGAGAGCACCTCCAGGCAGCTTTTGATATGGAAGGCGAAGAGATCTTCGATAACGATAAGTATCTGAAGTTTATTTCTGGAGATTGATCGTGAAGGCTGTAATAAAATTTGCAGTATCTTATAAGGACATAAGGAAGCATCTGCCTCCAATGTATAATGATGTGATTCCTGCTTCACTTAAAAAGAGCGAGAATGTGGTCAATATTGTATGCTTTCCGTACGGCACTGGGAAAGTAGTTACTAGTAAGTATGTCCAGTCGGCTTACAAGAAGGTCTCAGACTCCTCGTTGCCAACTGTCTTTTTCGGTGATTGTTTTACATTGGAAGCTAGAACGTTGATCCTTAACAATGGTGATTCTTTCTATTTTATTGATGGTTATGACTGGACAGATGAAACATGGAACAATATACATAATGGGAATTGGTAGTTGTAATCCGGAATTATATCTATATGAAAATTATTGAGAACATCTTTGATAAATGCTTTGTTATTGAACCTGGTGGCAGGAAAGATTCGCGCGGAGAAATGGAAGTTCTCTATGACAACAGGGAACTGAAGGATCTGCTTGGCGGATTTGAGATCTCTGAACAGAGAATCTATAAGATGCCGTCAAAGCATACGTTTTTCGGAATTCATTATCAGAAAAGCGGACGAGGCAAGCTTATCAGTGTGGTTCAGGGCAAGGCACTGGATTATATTGTTGACTTGAGACCTGATTCTGAAACATATAAGTCCTATAAGATGATCGAGCTTGATGAAGACAATCCGAGAATTGTTTTTGTCGCTTCAGGATTTGGTCATGCTTTTCTGTCCCTGACAGATAACACCATTCAGTCATTTGCTGTTGACGGCAGTTCTTCAAAGGATGGTGCAGGCATTGTGAGTTACAAAGATCCGTCGATCAACTTAAAGCTTCCTTGTGAGGATTTGATCATTTCGGATTACGATCTGAATGCAGCGCCGCTTATTCCTTAACACCTCTTATCGTAAGTCCCGACACGAAGTATTTCTGAAGGAACGGATAGATTATGAGAAGCGGCAGCATCGAGAGGATTGCTAAGGCTGATCGGATCGTTCTGGGGCTGATTGGTAATTCTTGAGGCCCGTGTATTGAGTTGACGTCGGTCCTGGCGGAAATGACGTAAGTAAAATACTTCAGCATTTCATATTGCAGGGTTGTGTACTTGGGCGAGAATCTGTTGTAGATCATTGCATCGAACCATGAGTTCCACTGGGTCGTGGCAATGAAAAGCGCTATCGCGGCATAAACAGGCATGCATATAGGCGATATGATCCGCCAGAAGATGCTGATATAACCGGCACCGTCAAGCTTCGCTGCCTCTTCAAGCGAGTCCGGAATACTCTTCATATATGTCCTCATAACGAGCACATATATGCCGCTTATGATGCCCGGGACAATGTAGACCCAGAAAGACTGCGTGAGGTGGAGCTTTCTGTACAGGTAAAATACCGGGACAAAGCCCGCCTGGGCATATATCGTGATTATCCAAAACAGCGAAAGAGCTGATCTGAACATAAACTTCTTACGGCTTAAGATAAATGCGAGAAAAGCGTTTGCAACAACTCCAATGCCCGCTCCAATCAAGGTTCTTGCTATGGTGACTATAGCACCGTACCTGATGCTTTCCCTGTTAAAGAGGAGCTCTTTATAACTTTCTAAAGACCATACGCGCGGCCACAGGTGGATCTTGCCGTAAAACGAATCCATTCCGTCGCTTAAGGAATATGCCAGCGTGTTAATTATCGGGTAAAGAATAACTACCGCAAATAAGGTGAGAACTGCATAGACGATCACATCGATGACGGTGTCTGACTTTGCTTTCTTTTTCCTGATCCTGATCTTTTCGTGTGAAACATTTTCGAGACTTGCCATGGTATCTTCCTCCCAAAGCACCGCCTAATAAATCCCTGTTTACCATCTATAGGTTAGCACCAGAAAACATTTCGCAACAACAGACAAACTCTGACATTAACACCGTATAATTACAGGCTTTGGCAGATTGAGATGTTATAATCTGTTTATAAATGATCTTTATTGATATTAAGGAGGAACGGGTGTGGAAAAGGCAAAGACTTATACGATCCATATCGCCGGACTTACAAGAGAACTCCCTCTTTGCAAAGTGACTGACGATATTTATATTGCAGCCTTTATCTGTTTCGGTGATGCGGAGCTTACCGAGGCTTGTGCGAGAGAAATGTTAAAGCTCGTTCCACGCGAAGACTACGATTATATCCTTACGGCAGAGGCCAAGGGCATTCCGTTCGGCCATGAAATGGCCAGACAGGCCGGCATGAGAAAGCATTTCGTTGCGCGCAAGGGCATCAAGAATTACATGCCTGATCCGATATCGGTCGATGACGAATCAATAACCACAAAAGGTCTTCAGAAGCTTTATCTCGGAAGTGATGACGCCGCCCTTATTAAGGGAAAGCGCATTCTTCTGGTAGATGATGTCATCTCCACGGGCGGTTCACTGCGCGCGATGGAAGCACTGGTTAAGATCGCAGGCGGAACTGTCGTGGGTAAGATCGCAGCTCTTGCGGAAGGCGATGCAAGCAAGAGGGACGACATCAAGTTCCTTGACAGTCTCCCGTTATTTGACGCTGACGGAAATCCTAAATAAATTATCCATTAACAAAACTTGTAGGAATTCTTTATTTTTCCTTTTTTATGTGAGAAATCGTATAGTTGAACCGTAGTATATGTGAGATCTCGATAAAAGACGGAGGAAATATGAGAAACGACGAAGTCGTCAGATTGTTCGATCTGTATGCTAACGATCTTTATCGTTTTGCTCTCTCGTATCTTGGGTCAAAACAGGATGCTGAAGATACAGTTCAGGATATATATCTTAAACTGCTCAGTAAATCACTGCTTTTGAGAAAAGATCGTGAGAAAGCCTATTTGATGAAGATGACGGCAAATGCCTGCAAAGATCTTCTTGACTCACCTGTTAGAAAAACGGGTGTGGATCTTGAATCGACTTCTGAAGAAATCTATTGTTCCTATGATTTTACAGATGATGACAAAGTGGTTTTCGAAGCTTTAATGAAGCTTGAGCCGACTCTAAGGTTACCGATACACCTTTTTTATTTTGGTGACTACTCATACAAGGAAATAGCAAAGATTCTGAGCCTTTCAGAATCAGCAGTTGCCATGAGGATCAAGAGAGGCAAAGAGCAGTTAAGAGGATTATTGGAGAACTGATTATGAAGGATATTAAACCGATGATCAACAAAATAAGACTTGATGATGCCAAGTCAAACGAGATCAGATCAAAGCTTATGCAGAAAAAAGGTGTCACTCACATGTGGATGATACCTGTAGCAGCCGTATTAACCGTAATTGTTGTTGTAATGGTAATTCCTTATACAAGAAACACGGTTGTTAATGCTGCGGAAAAGTTGTTCAGAAATTTTGAAGTCAGATTATTAAGTGGTGAAGAGGTAGGCTGGGGAACAGACCCTGATACAGGGAAAGAATACTCATGGATGCACGGAAATGCGCAAGATCAAATAGCTCTTGCTGAGGCTAAAGACGGCCGTTTATACATGGTCCTGGATGATGAATGGACTGATATTACTGATAAATGCAGCGGAACGGAATATTACCGGTATGAAGTGGTTCACGAAGACGGAGTTAAGGAAGTCATAATGATTGGCGGAAAGCCTGAAGGTCATAGATATGGCTGGATACTTGTTGTATATGATCCTGATGGTACAAGAATAGCCGAAATATGTAAAATTCCATACAGTTCACCAAGAATGTATGTGGATTGTGACGCTGAAGACTTTGAATGGGTAACAACGGCTCTTCATGATGAGGGTATACCTTGTAACAATCGTAATTGCGAGATCTGTTATGGTTCAGGCCGCTAATATGGGGAAAATAAAATGGAAAATCTGGTTGTTAAGTTTTTGGCTGTAACTCTTGTGTTGTCGATGATGATATCAGTTGCATCATGCGGCAAGAATCCGGGCAAGAATGTAAGAAAGGTCTCTGAAGATTCACCGTGGTTTGATGCAAACATTATTGAATTCGAGACCGGTGCCGATAAAGAAAAGAACATTAATTATGGAAACAATAGTTTCGCCGGTTCTGATGAAAAGTATTATGTGGTCAGCACAAGCGGCGAATACGAGAATCTGGGTGAATTTGATTATGAGAAACAATATGATAACAACTTCTATTTTGTTTCCGTTATTGACCGTAAGACTAATGAGACAGTCAGGGTCATAGATCTGAAGAAAGATTTTTCTGAATTTGAGCATTTTATTGATACTGTTTCTTATTCTGATGAGATCATAACTGCCAGAACCGGAATGTACGAGAGGAATTATGATCCGAATACTGGTTTGCTTTTAGCTGAAAGAAAACGTGGCGAAAAGACCAATGCCGGAAATGCAGGTGACGAAGAACCGTCTTTTTCCAAGTTCTATAAAGTCGGTGATTACAATATCGAGCTGATATCGTTTCAGATGAACGACAACCGTTTTTACTACAATATCAAGATCAAAGCGCCTGGTGGGAATGTTAATACTGTTGAAGTCAAGAGAATAGATAAAAGTATTAATATACCTGCTGTTTTGGCTGTTGATGATACAAAGGCACTTGTTCCGGTAAGGATTAAAAATGATACCGAGTATTATGAGCTGGATTTGACTTCCGGTGAGATGATCCTGTCAGATTCGAAAGATTATGAATGGATGGATTCATCTGCGTTTTTTACTGCAGTTCCCGGTCCCGATGGAATGATGTATTACAAGGCTTCACACGGAATATCCAGATTAAATGCCAAGACAAAGGCGATAGAAGAAGTCTTCAAATACAGTTGGTGCGATCTTAATGAGGGATTGATCAGTAATTTTGAATTGATCGAATGCTCGGAAGACAGGATCCTTCTTTGCGGTCTCTATGATTGTTCAAGCACATATGAAGGTCAGAAAATTGATAAGGGACATCTTATAGAACTTACCAGAGCGGAAAAGAATCCTAATGCCGGAAAAATAATCCTGGAGCTCTTTGCTCCCAGAGGCATCAATGAAATAACCGGAGAGGCCATCTCGTTTTTTAATGAGAATAATGCCAAATGCTTTATTGAGATCTCAAGCAGGTATGATCGCGACGATTATTATGATAGGTATGCCTATGACGATAAAAACTACGATGTTGAGGAGCTGGCAAGGATCCGGGGCAGTGCAGGCCTAAGCAACAGGCTGGCCATAGATATCATGAACGGAGAAGGTCCTGACATATTGATGGATGTGAGCAGTTACGGACAACTCAACAATCAAAATTGTCTTGTTGATCTTTCACCGTATCTGAAGGATCTTAAGTCTGATAAGTATTTTACCAACATCATTGAAGGTTCTAAAACTGAAGGAAAGCTTTATCAATTGCCGGTCAGCTTCTATATCGAAGGAATAATGACTAAAACGAAAAATGTCGGCAGTTCCGGTAAGGGCTTTACGTTCGATGAATATACGAAGTTCATATATGATACCGGGAACGGAAAAGATCCTATCTACTTTGGACAGTCTGTTTATTTTGCAATGCTGTTTAATTATATGAAGGATGAGTTTATTTCAAATGGTAAAGTCGATCTGTCTAACGAAAAGTTCGCTCAAATCGCTGATTTCGTCAGAGATAATGTCCGTGAAGAAGGCGGTTCGTCCAATGAACAAGATCCTAACTCTATCCCGCAAGCTGTCTATAAAGATTATTGCGGAGGCATTGGCGGTTATTTCGCTGGAGGAATGAGCGTGGCTTCCTGGGGCTTAGGTGTGACAATTGCAGGACTTCCTTCATTTGACGGACGGGGACCGAGATTTATACCAACCTGCTCTGTTGCGGTTTCAGCCCAGGCTTCTGACATAAAGGCGTGTGCAGAATTTGTTAATGTTCTTTTGTCAGATGAAATACAAACAAAGATTGCTATGAACGATTCTTTTGTGACGAGCAGAGAGGCATTTAAAAAGGCAGGGGAATCAGCAATTCAGTATTACAGCAATGGTGGAAACCTCACTAACGGAGGTAATGGATATAGTTCTTCCGGATTTGGACGAGAATTCACCTCTGAGGATGTAGCCTTTGTTGAAAAGATGATAATGAGCTGTTCTCAAATAAAGACTGAAGATTCTGATATCAGCATAATTCTCATTGAGGAGATGCCGGCGTATTTCTTAGGACAGAAAGATCTGGATGCAGTTATCAAGATTGCTCAGAACAGGATCCAGAAAGTGTTGGATGAGCGTGGATAAGGGCGAAGTGGAAAGCCACTTATCAGTGAACGGATCCGTCAACGACTTTAAGATGACCTACACCGCAAAAATCCTCACCAAACTTGTTATCAAGATAATTCCAGACAGCTTCTTCGGTTGCGTCCGTTACTTTGCCGTATCCAGTAAGCTTTCCGTCACAGGTTTCACCACTGACAGGCATATTTGGAATCTCAATTGGGATATTGCTGCCATTAGTTGCTGAATCGTATGTGGTTTTTATCGTTCCCTTTGCATTTTTCCAGCCCCAAACAGGTTTAGGTTTTGGTGTAGCGGTAGGTTCCGGAGTCGGTGTGGCTGTCGGAACCGGTGTGGGTGTTGCAGTAGGAATAGGTGTTAACGTTGCGGTAGCTGTGTTGCTGCTTCCTGAACTGACGTTTTCGGTCGGTTTTGGCTTTGATGTCGCTGTCTGTTGATTGCCGGTAGAACTGGAACCGCTGCTTTGACTGCTGCCTGTTGATCCGGAATTGTTTGAATCCAGCTCTGTCTGTTTTGTTGGAGAAGATCTGTTTTCATTCCCGGCAGTATTCTTGTTGCTTTCTTCTGTGCCTTTCTCAGTAACAGACGTTTCAGTCTGGCTAATAAGAGAAGAAGATTCAGTTGCCTCACTTGAGACTGAAGCCTCGCTTTCTAATAAAGATTCTGAAGTATTATCAGTATCTTGTATTAAGTCTGAGCTAAAAGAAGATTCGGGTGTTTCATCCGTATAACAGCCGCCAATAAGAATTGAAACAGCTGTTAATCCGGCTATCATTCCGATAATCGCTTTCTCTCTTGTTTTCATAACGATCATCCCCCTGGATTTGAATTGCCTGGTTAAGAAGAATAACGGGCCTGTCAATTTCCTAACCACTTACCCGAATCTTAAAACAGTAAATGCAAAAGGTTAAATGTGCGATTTGCATCCAAGAGTTTTTTCTCGATACTCTTAGTTTACTGCATTCTATCGTTATATATAAATGGAATATTCTCGGTTCTGAAAAGTGATTTCCTGAGCTGATTGAGGAGAAAAGCCAGGGAACCACACCAAGTAATAGTCATAAACACCTCCTTTTTGGAAAAGATTAGTCTGGAATAGAGGTGTTTTCCAATGTGCGATTGAAATCAGCTGGGTAATAAATATATCAACATATGAAAAAACGGTCCTCATCACTGAGAACCGTTCTAAATGGCTAATCAATATGCTTTGGTCGTAAGTTGGTCGTAAGTTCTGTGTTTTCAGAACATTTCAAACGCGAGAAAGCCTTGTTTTATAGGCTCTTTACGACTCGATTGATTATTTTGGCGGAGAAGGGGGGCACCATTAATGTGCTTCTCCATAATCCTATAAAAACCTATAAAAGCTTTATTTCAAGGGCTTCGGAGAACTCTGTCTATCATGGAAGTCTCCGTAAATCTACGTAAATCTGTCAACAAATGTGGTAGGTTTTGTAGTAAGTATTGTAGTAACTTACATTGCTTTCTCACAATAATCTTGCAAGAGCGAAATCTCCCTATTCTTAAACTCGCGTGAAGCATCTGTGTAGGTTGTAAGAGTTATCAAGATGCCTTCATGGCCCATCATCTCGGATGTTGCTTTCATATCTGCGCCGGCTTCTCTCATACGCGTTGCAAAGGTGTGCCTTAGCATGTGATTGTGCACATGAGGGAACTCATCAACTGTAGTATTTCCTTCGGTGTGCAGCTCTTTGTTGATTGCTTTGCAGATCTGGGTAAGCCTGTTGTTCAGCTTCTTGTGGTCTAAAACATTTCCTTTACTGTTAAGGAAGATAAAGTTTGTGTAGCCATCGACCGCAGAAAGACAACGGATGCCGAGCTGTTTCTGTTTCTCCTTTTCCTCTAACAGCGCTTCTCTCACTTTTGGCAGCATGGGAACAGTACGGATACTGCTCTTTGTCTTTGGCGGATTGACTGCAAATTCGTTTCCCTGGCCTTTTCCTTTATCGTAGTTGATAAGGATATGGTTGATGTCTATCTCGTTGTTCTCGAAATCGATATCTTCCCATCTCAGTCCAAGCACTTCGCCGACACGCATACCTGTCCACAGCATTGTGGTGAATACTGCATAGTACTGGTGATAGTGACCGGGTCTTGCCAGGAAGGACTCGAAAAGCTTCTGTTCTTCAAGCGTGAGAGCACGTACATCTTTGGTGTTCTTCTCGAACTCTCTTTGGAGCTCGCGAAGCGTTCCATTACTCGGGTTGCTTCTCAACACGCCATCTTTTACTGCGATATCAAACACCATCGAAAGGACTACCTTGATATTTCTTATTGTTCCAAACGACAATCCTTTTTCGACTGCCAGATTTTTAAGAAACATCACAACACTGCTATAAGTAACGTTCTTCAGTTTGCTTTTGCCGAACTCAGGTTCTACGTAACGATTATAGAATCTGACATAGGATGTGAAAGTGGTCTCTCTTATGCCGCTCTTAATCTCTTTCCATAACTCGAAATAAGAGTTGATGGTCGAATCAAGCTTGCTGTAATCGATTCCGTCCAAGGTGTCCCTGATGATCTGTTCTTCCTTCTCACGAAGTTCGGGAAGTGTTTTTGCATAAACGAACTGCCTCTTGCCGTTCTTATCAAACCACCAATACGCAAAAGTGTTATTACTTCGCTGATATTCTCCTTTCCTTAACTTGATTCTTTTATTGGCATATCTGCTGTTATTCATCTTTTTTGAACCTCCATTAGTTTCAAAAAAGTATGCCCGAGTTCATTATAAACCCGGGCATACTCTTCTTGTAGTAAATAATTCAGTTGTTCTCAGATAGAGTACTGCTTATACAGATACTCTTTGAATGGTTCACGCTTGATGAGCCTTTTGCTTCCGTTCCATAACACAAACGGGCAGTGATCATCACAGGTGAGTTCTCTGAGCTTGTTCATTCCGATATTGAAATAATCCGCAGCTTCTTCCAGTGTAAGAAGAGCTTTATCGGCAATAGGCACTTCATTTCTCATAACAATCACTCCTCCCACAGTTCTGCCAATGTTTCTTGGGCTGCAGCTAAGCGCTCCTCATCGTGTTCTTTCGTGTATAATGCGATCAATGCCCTTAATACCTCTTCCGGCAAATACTTGAACGTGCCTATCAAACAATGAAAAGCATCAGACTTGAACTGGTAATAATCTTCATTGTATCCCCTTATAAGTGCATTTCTCCACAATCGCAGGTTTCCGACTTCCAGACAGTCGACTTTTGATATCTCAGCATCATCTGAATTGCACGGAAAGATCGCACCAATCTTGTACTTCGTATTCTGGTACTTTACTTCAAGGATGTCGTTGTTAGCTTCGACAGGTGTCACGATACCGTTCTTAGCCCAGCCCTTGAGCGTGTCATCAACATGTTCAAGGGTTAATCTATCCCTGCGGTATTCGTTATCTTCTACCGCAATCTTAATTAGGCGTGAATCTACTTTATCCCTTCTCCATCTCTCCCATATCTCTTTCTCAGAAGGCATAAGAGATCTGTTGAAGAATTGTTCGAACGCGTGAAGATCCGCAGTAAGACAGTCAGTCTTACGGATATTATTATTATCAATAGTATTATTACTATAGTATTTACTATCGTTCAGGTCTTGCGTGTGCGGTTCATCGGTGTGTGAAATATCGGCATACGGATCATTGTATACACGATACTCCATTCTTGAGAAACGGTTGTTTCCATCTCTTGTCTGGAAACGTTCGATATAACCTTTCTCTTCGAGCTCCTTTAAAGCATGTGCGATCGATCCAGTGCCCTTGCCGAGACTCTTGGCCAGCCCCCTTATAGAAAAAATCCAGGCTGTTCCGCAACGGCGCATCTTTATATATACAGCTTTAGCTCTGTCTGAGACATTGGTATCGTCGATGATCCTGTTCGGGATCTGTGTGAAATTATCTTTTACTTGTTCTATCATGGTATAAATCCTCCTTGAATTGTTTTGGAAATAAAAAAGCGCCGCACTAAGGCGACGCTTCGTTTCTTGGTTTGTTCTTGTAATACTGATTCTGTCTTACGACCTCGGAATGAAATAACAAGCAACGCTTTTGTGCGCACAAAAGCAGATGAGCTTGTCAGGGACGGATCCCTGAAACCCTGATTTCCCGGTCACAACCGAATGATATGCTTGTGCATAAAAATAGCCCCTTCCCCGAACGGATGGGAAAGAGGCAAAAAGATAAGATGAGATCTGACGGTGTGAGCGTAATCTTTATAATCCGTCTTCACATCTCCGGGCTGATGAATTACTGTGCTGTTTCGTTTTTTGTCATAGGCATAGCTCCTTTCATGTTTTTCATTAATAAAGCGGCCGTTCATTATTGTGAACAGCCGCTTCGTAATGTTTGTTTGTGATTTTATCGTTTGATAAAAAGAATACAAGAATAATTAGCCTCTCACTATTAAGTAATGGGAGAGGCCTATTTTGGACTTTTTTTCGAAAAAAGTTTAAAAATACCTTCAGTTGTAACCTAGAGGGTACAACTGGAGCTGTTATTTCGTAAATATAACCTCTCACTATTAAGCAATGGGAGATGGCCAAATGGGACAGGAATCCCGAAACCTGTCTGATAACTGATAAAAATAGCGAGAATCTGTCATTCTATGAGAGCGAATGTCTGCGGAATGTGCCTAAGTTGCTGATTATTAGTTCTTCACTATTAAGCAGTGGGAGAAGGTCAAATCGTACAAGATTTCGAAAAAAGTTTCAAAAACCCCTCAGTTGTACACTGTGGTGTACAGCCAGGAACCATTTTTGCCGTTTTTTGTCGCTCGGAATGAAATTATCAAGGGTTATTTACCGGCATGTTATAATTCTTCTTGAGGGGTAACCCTTAGAACAGAAAATCATCAGTTAATAAGACGTGAATTGACTTCAAGATGAACAGGGAAGAATTTAAGCAACATTTTATATCGGCGTTAAACGAATTGAGGATTGAGAATCCATCTGATTCGCGCTTTACCGTTGAGCCATGCTTTGAGTCTGATAAAGGATATAAAGCATATGACGATATTATGAGACTTCAGGTGTTACCAAAAGCAAGAACGATGTCATTTGACCAGGTTATCAGCATATTGACTTTATGGGAAGGATATTTTCCCTGTTGGATTGATATTGGAAAGCGAAATAATGATGTAGTGTTAAAGACGAGTCTCAGGATGAGGAAAGTCCAGAAGAATGATAATGTCGGGATGTTTCCTTTTAGAATCGTAATTGATTACAAAGAAGTTGAGCTGCAAAGCAGGCTGCCTTACATAGTAAAGCATGCTTTTTACTTAATACAAATGAGAGGAGCGATGTTCAACCCGGATAACATATATGATCGTATTCCGAGTACATACTGCATCTTTCCAATCGAGGATTCAGAAGCTTCGCTGCAAATCTTGTCGAATGCTTTAGAATCTTTTCAAGGTAATTGTAAATGGTGTGTATTTAAGGGACCGTTTTCACGTAAAAACTTATATGTTATTTCTACCGAAGCTGTTCGAAAATATGAGCAGGAGTGTTTCGAAAAGGAAATGACTTGTTCCGAGCAGGAGTATTTTGGAGAGCAAGAATATAAGTTATTATGCGAGAATGCTGTTGCGGATATGGAAGAGTTATGCAATTGGGTTTATCAGAAAGTGAATAGTTAAGAAAATCGGCAGTTAGTCATTCTATCTGAAATGTGGTGGGGATGTAATAATGACAGCGATAAAGGATAAGACAGAACTGGAAAATTACATTAAATCAGTGGACTGGGCGCAGTATGAAACTGCTTATAATAATGCTGATTTTGATTATTGGACCGGATATGAAAGTAAAATCCCTAAAATGGAGACTCTGTTACTTCTAATGTTTTCAGACGATAATAAAATAGCTGTTGAAAGTGCTTTCCTTATTGTAGATTGTGTATGCCACCAAGGTACTTATATTCCTACTGCTGCATTGCCTGCATGTGATGTAATCCTTTACGGATTGAAAACGTTGAATGAGGCTGTAAAAGAAGAATTAATTTATTCTATAGTGGGTTTTGTATCAATGATTTCCAAAGAACAAACGGAAGAAATATGGAAGCAGGAAATCCGAAAAAAGATAGAAGATGAAAAAGAATTGTTTTTGGAATTGGCAAAGTCTGATAATGAAGACCTTTCCGAGTGCGCAGAGGATATTCTGAACGCGCTTTGATTATCGGCAAATGTAGTACAGTCAATCAGGAATATAATCGACTAACGACCCGAGAGAAAATCTCGGGTTGTTTATGGGTTTCAGGGATTCCCTGACAAGTTTTCCTGTATTTGTATATATAAATACGTTGCTTGTTATTCCATTCCGAGGTCGTAGGACAGAGACAGTATTACCAATCAAGATTCAAAAGTGTTTCACCTGTTCTGACTGTCACCTGTTATATATGGCTATTTACTTTTATTGTGAGAAATTCATGGGTGCTTTTGTGAATGTCAGAATCTGAGCATTAGAATCGTATTATTAGTGAGATCTCAATACAGCAAGAGGAGGTTATTCATTGAAAAACGATGCGGTATTAAGGTTATTCTCCATATATGCAGATGATCTTTACAGGTTTGCTTTGTCTTATACCGGCAGCAAATGCGAGGCTGAAGATATTGTTCAGGACGTATTTGTGAAGCTGATATCCAAGCCGCTGATTATAAGACCGGAACAAGAAAAAGCTTATTTGTTGAGGATGACTGCTAATTTATGCAAGGATTATCTGAAATCTCCCAAATACAAGGAAAATGTTGATATTGATGCTCTTGGAGATGTTATAGGCGTATCTGTTGATTATTCCAAAGACGATGATTCATTGTTCAAGGCACTCAGTCAGATGGATGAAATATACAGAATGCCAATCTATCTGCACTACTACGAAGGTTACTCTCACAAAGAGATATCCGGGATTTTAAAGGTATCAGAGGCCGCAATAGCAAAGAGGATAAGCAGAGGAAAAGAAGAATTACGGAAAAGACTGGAGGAATAAATATGGAAAATCAGTTTAAAAATACATACGGAAAAATAAGAATTGATGAAGGACGCAGGACAGAAATGGAAACTGTCATAGGAAGCAAGAAGAACAAAAATGCCATTTGGATCCGTTCTTCATTAGCAGTAGTCGGGTTGATAGCCGTTTTATTCATAATCCCTGCTACCAGAACAGAGATTGTGAATGCTGCATCAAGGATTATTAGTGTTTTCACTGCCAATGGGCAGGAAATTACCGTTGAGCAGCGCACTAACGAATCGGTTGCAGTTGTTAATGATGTTGACGAAAAGGGATATGCCCTTGTTGAAAACGGCAGATTATACTTTGTCCTTGGGGATATCAAGACTGATGTAACAGACCAATGCAGTGAGACCAGCTACTACCGCTATGAGATCGTTAACAGTGACGGTTCAAGAAATGTTATATTTGTCGGCGGAACAGTAGTGGATTATGGATGGGTAGAATTGATCTTTGATAATACCGGAAAATACATAACAAACAGCATGGGCGGCGGTGGGTCGGCCCAAACACGCTTTGAACCGGAGGATAACAAGATTACCTGGAAGGAACTGGCTATGCATAATGAGGGTGTTCCGTGCGGTAACTGGGATCTTGATAAGGAACTATACGAGTGAAAATGAACAGGCATTATCTCATATAATAAACAACGACCGGACATTACATCCGGTCGTTGTTCTTTTTGGGCATACTTTTTATTTTGTCGTAAAGTCTGTAGTAAGTTTGTAGTAAACTACATTTTCAAGAATAGGCGAAATCTCGCAAACCCTTATATTTATTGACTTTTTACGACGCCCGTTGCATTTTTGGCGGAGAAGGGGGGATTCGAACCCCCGCGCCAGTTGCCCGACCTAAAGCTTTAGCAAAGCCTCCCCTTCGGCCTCTTGGGTACTTCTCCATGCCTGCGAACAGTATATTAACATAAAGAATATTTATTTGCCACTCTTTATTAAAGTAATAAATACTTACTTTTCCATATTCTCCTCTCCCCACCTCTTTAATTCAAGAAGGATCGGAATTATGCTCTTTGCCTTGTCTGTAAGCCTGTACTCGACACGGACCGGCATCTCATCGTACTGGGTCCTTAAGACCATTCCGTCTGTCTCCATTTCCTTAAGTGATGTGGCAAGCATAGTGTTCGTAATGCCTACGATTCCCCTTCTGAGCTCGCCGTATCTGACGACTTCTTTCTGATCTATAAGGCAAAGGATAAGGATCTTCCACTTACCGCCTATGATGTCCAAAACCTGCTTGAGGCCGCAGCCTTTGCCGCCGTATCCGTCACAAAGAGTCTCTTTTGTCATGGGGTTCCCTCCTGCCATCCGGTAAGGATTTCCGTACCAGGTCAATACAATCTGCGTACTTGATACGGAAATTATACCAGATATACTTGAAGTATCAAGAATCAATACCAAATCATAAGGAGGTCCAATATGGAATACAGATTCAACGAGAACAACTTCACTGAAGAAGTCATGAACAGCAATATCCCCGTAATGATAGATTTTTACGCAGAGTGGTGCGGTCCATGCCGCATGATGTCGCCACTTGTCGAGCAGTTCGCGGAAGAGTACGAAGGCAAAGTAAAGATCGGCAAGATCAATGTCGACGAAGAAGGCGGAATTGCCGAGAGATTTGGAGTTCAGAGCATTCCAAGCTTCGTATTCATAAAGAACGGCGAGGTGGTCCGGACAGTAACAGGTGCAATGCCTAAGGCGGTCCTTAATAATCATCTGGAGGATCTGGCAGCAGGTTAAAATCTTGATATTAACCTTGCCGCACTAATAGTAAAATAGGTACAGACATGGTTTTCGCGGGAAGGAGAATATATATATGGAAAAGATCAGAATAGCATTTTTCGATGCTAAGGATTACGACAAGCAGTCATTCATCGATTCAAATAAGGACGGTGAATTCGAGATAACGTTCCTCGAGACAAGGCTTACCTCAGACACATGCAAACTGGCTGAAGGAAATGACGTGGTATGTGTTTTCGTAAATGACGACATCAACAAAAACGTTATTGACCGTCTCTCGGAAATGGGTGTGAAGCTCGTTGCATTAAGATGTGCAGGATATAACAACGTAGATGTCGAATATGCATATGGAAAAGTTCACATCGTCCGCGTTCCCGCATACTCACCTTATGCAGTCGCAGAGCATGCGATGGCGCTTCTTCTGACATCGATCAGAAGGATCCACAAAGCTTATATCCGCACAAAGGATTTCAACTTCAGTCTTAACGGACTTACCGGATTCGACCTTCACGGAAAGACCGTAGGCGTAATCGGAACAGGAAAGATCGGCCGCATCTTCATCGACATCTGCAGAGGATTCGGAATGAATGTCATCGCATATGACAAGTTCCCTGCTGCTGACTCCGGTATAGAGTATGTATCACTCGATGAGATCTGGGAAAGAAGTGACATTATCTCATTCCACTGCCCGCTCACTGAAGAGAACCGCCATATGGTAAACGATGACACGATCGGGAAAATGAAAAAAGGTGTAGTTCTCATCAATACATCAAGAGGAGCTCTTATTGATTCCGAAGCTCTGCTCGAAGGAATCAAGCAGAGAAAGATCGGCGCAGCATGCCTCGATGTATACGAAGAAGAATCGAACATTTTCTTCCACGATTATTCGAACCACATCGTTAACGATGATACGCTTGCAAGACTTATCTCGATGCCTAATGTAATCGTAACATCACATCAGGCATTCCTTACGAACGAAGCACTCAAGAATATTGCAGATACGACTCTTGCAAATATTCGTGAGTTCTTCCAGAAGGATACTTGCACGAACGAAGTCTGCTACAAGTGCTCAAACCTCGCTACATGCAAACAGACTCACGAGAAAAAATGCTTCTGATTTAAGCATCACAGATCGCATAACGGAAGGCTGTCTCAGATAAAGAGGCAGCCTTTTTTCTTCCTGTGCAACAAATTCTTTCCTTACTGTTGCTTATTCGACAAAGCCCTGCCTCATTGAGCATAGTCTGACCATCTTACGGATGGTTTAATCATGGCATCAAACAAAACAAACAAACTCAAAGCTCAATAGAAGGAAGAACTAAAAAAATGAACAAAAAGATTCTCGTAATTCTTGCAACAGGTTCTTTGCTGGTAACATCAATCGCTGCATCAGGATGTTCGAAGAAAGATCCTGATCAGCAGACAGAAAACGCAGTTAAGATACAGGAAGTTACAGTAGAATCCGATAACATTTTTATCGGTTCTGCTGTCACGACACCAATGCAATTCAAAGTTCCTGTTCTGGACTTTGCGAACAGTTACTTCAGCGATAAGACAACGGTTCAAGTAGAGAACAAAGCCTTGCGTTTCTACGCAGCAGAGGAACACCCTCTGCTTGATCAGACCGTACAGTTCTCTGCAAAGAAGATCAAATAATTAATCACCAAGACATCCATAAAGCTTTCATAATAAATTTCCTCAAAACGAAGTAATCCCCTGAAGAACTGAAATCTTCAGGGGATTGCTTTTGGAAATCCGTGCGTATCGGAAACAAAAAGGCCGCCTCGTTACCGGGACAGCCTCTTCGCGTTAAGTTATTTTTATCTATCAGATTGAAGGTACAACTTCAGTCTTGATCTTCTCGCTTAATACTCCAACATAGATTACATTGTTGCTCATATCGAAAACAAGTTCCACCGTATTACCATCGCGCATCTCAAAGTAGAACTGCTTTGAAGCGTCAGATGCTGAAGAGTTATTGCCGGGGATCAAGCTGGTGGCACCATTCATAACAATGCAGCCTATGGCATCTTTCATGTTCATTCCGCAAATAACACCATAGATGCTGTAATCAGAGCCTCCGAACGCCTTAATATACTCGATAGTCTTACTATCCTTCTTATAGGTATCGAAGAGAATACTGCTGTTCTGCCATCCGTTCTTGGACTTTTCGGGCTGATACTTCAGATCAGAATATTCCTTGACTGCATCATCGATGTTTGTACCGAGATAAGACTTGATGTCCTTCGCATTATTGTCAGCAGTCTTAGGCGGATTCTTGATATAGTCCCAAGCATTGAAATCATATTCAGAGACACCGGGATCCTCGATAGGATTGAGATCTCCGCCCTTGCGCTCATATGCACTCGCCTTTGCTTCGCCTGTTGCAAGATCAATATCGATCCTTACAGGATACTGAACATTGTTGACCGTGAACCAGAATGTACTCTTGTCACCTTCTGTCTTATCGAAGTACCAGAATCTAGCGACACGAGCTTCAAATTCACTGAGGTTCTTGATCATGTAATACTCAAAAGCCTTCTTGGCCTGATCTTCTGTAAGCTTCTCATCCTGGGCTGAAGTCTCAGATGTCACTGAAGTATCTGCAACAGTATCAGAGGTTGTCTCTTCTGATGCTACAGTGGTGTTTTCTGTATTAACTGAACTGCCGGTTGCAGCACCCGCATTATTACCTGCACAGCCTGTTAAGGGCATAATCATCATTGCGCCTGCTAATACAGCTGCTGAAGATTCTTTTAAAAACTTTTTGTAATTCTTCATTTTCTGTATAACTCCTTATATGTTCGTCATGTAATGACGTTCAGGATTATAGCAACGGGAAACATCAAATCGGTATCAACTTTATGGCAAATTTGAGAAACGATATAAAAGGTTAAGAATAATTACTCTTCATCACCCTGAAGATAGTCTATGCCGTAGTCGATCATATCCCTGACTTCTTCGTTAGTCCTTGTGCCGCCCTTCTTACGGTTGCAACGCCAGCACAGACATTGAAGATTATCAACATCACGTCCTGTTCCGCCCTGCGAGACAGAACGTATATGATCAGCTTCAAGCAAGAGATAATCACCAAGTCCCGGACAGAGGTCGTCTAAGAAATCTCTCGAAATGCCGCAGATCTGGCAGGTATAGTTGTCCCGCTCGAAAACTTCGTTCTTGTCAGATATCCTGATCCTTCTTCTCCTTGCAACATCCCTTCTTATCCATTCATTTCTCATGATGTCACGCTGCTGCATCTGATAACGTATGACAACTGAAATAAGTGCTATAAGAACGACCGCCAGGATAATGACCAGTGCGATCACGATGAGCATGTATCCGGAAGTGCTTCCGCTCTGTTCCGGCGGTAAGTTCCCGCTTAAAGAAGTTGGAATATCTTCAAAAGCAAACATAGATTAATTCTTAATGCTGACGCGTCTTACTTTTCGCATCGCAAAAACACTTACAGCAAAACATACGAAAGCCATAACCGGAACTGCAATGCCCCATGTCTCAAAACGCACTGTCTTGATAATGTGGAGATCAGAACCCTGAACGAGCATTAAGAGAACATATCCGAGACCCGTTCCTGCAATGAGACCTGCTACTATTCCAACTACGGAATCGATTATCAATTCCAGTGAAACATAACGCTTCATCTCTTTTACAGGGAAACCGCTCAGCTTCATCATGGCAAGGTCATCCTTCTTGGTAACGACACTCATCCTGAACAGGTTATAAAGGACGAAGAATGCCATCAAAGCTACGATGAAGATATAGACTGCAGGCAACAGTTCCAGGATGGAAGTCGTGTTCTTTAAGCTGTTATATCTGTCAGAAGTTACCTCGATTCCGGCAAATCCTTCCACAGCGGACACACGTGATCTGATGCTGTCAGCATTGGCATTATTAAGCAGAACATAATAAGCATTATTTACAGGAAGCTTACCGAAAATAGCGGCATAAACTCTGCGCTCCATAACACTGTAATTACCTACACGGTTCTCATAGATACCTGCAACCTTACCGAGATAAGGATTCATTGAGTGATCGTACAACGTTATGTTCGAATCAGCTGCAAATCTGTTGCTCTCCGCCATTCTTACAGGAAGCCAGATACCATAACCTGACTTCGTCGTAGGAGCAAGCGTCTTTGTATCACGTCTTACAAAGAAGGCGTCAAGGCTCTCAAGATCAGCGCAGATCAGAACAGAATCACTGAGTGCTTTATTGGAACCGACAGATATATCGTTCTCGCTGACGCTTACAAAATAAGCACCTTCTTCTTCCAGGATCTTTCCGATATTGTATTCGGCTTTTCTGGATTCTGAAAGATCGAATGAGATCTTGAGATCATATAACTCGATGTTCTTATACTGCTGGTCAACAGTCTTATTGATATTGATGTTCATCGTAAGACCTGACACGAGGACAGCGGTACATACTGCAATACATGTGATCGCTGCTGCAACGCGCTTTTTGTCAGAGCGCATGTTGAAAGCTGTCATGCTTCTTAAGATCGCATTCTTGCCGCTCTTCTTCGATCTCGAATGTTTCTTGGTCTTTACCTTTGCAGAAGGACCGCCTTCATTAAGGAGCTGAACTGCAGATGACTCCAGGATCTTTTTACAGGAGAGCCATGAGATAAGGCCGGACAAAAGGATTCCTAAGATCAATGTGATAACCGTTACCACCACATCAAGCTTCATGTCACCTGAGCCGAAAACATAATTCTTCTCATAGATCTCGAATACGATCTTGTTTATTACGAAGTATCCGATAACGCCTCCTGCAACCATACCTGCAATAACTGCGGTAACACCGAAGATCAGATACTTTTTAAGGATCTCTATGTACTTGAATCCCATTGCTTTGGAAGAAGCGATCTGCTGCTTTTGCTGCTCAGCAAGATGACCTACCGTAGCATAGATGACTAATGCACCTGCTATAGCGAAGAGGAAGCCTAAGAGCATTCCCGCATGTCTTACGATCGACCTTGCGTTATAGATGTAATGGTATCCGGAGTTTCCCCTGCCATCGACCGCCATCCAGCGGCAATTCTCTGCAGAACCGATATTGGTCTGGCGGATCTCAAAATCAGCTTTTTTGTTCTTCAATCTGTAAGCAGCATCATTATATTCCGCATCGCGGACTTCGAGCTTTGCACGGACATCTGCAAGAGCCTTTTCCTCATCAGAGAACTGCTGTCTGTTCTCCTTCTGCGCATCAACGCTCTTTTGATACTCAGCCATGCCTTCGTTATAATCTACGATAGACTGCTCATAACTCTTGGTCCTTGTATCGTGAGTCTTCTTATCGGAAGCAAGTTTCTTTACTGCATCATCGTACTCTTTTTTCGCTTTATCGAATGCTTTCTTGTCTTTTACATACTTGGCGTGTTCTGTGTCCCATTCTTTTGCATTGGAAAGATAATCACCGAACTTGCCGCTATAGTTATCAGCAGCAAAGTTCGTTACCTGCTGGAGAGCAGAACCGTTCTCAAGATCAAGCGTATTACCTGTAGCAGCTTCATATGCATTCGCAAGATCTTCTTCAGAGAGACGGAGCGATGAGATGATCGTATAAAGAATTGATCTTACGTTCTTATTCAGATCTACCGTGATCTTGCTTGAGATAGATACCTTTGTGGCCGTTGCCTTCGCATCATCGGGATTGATCTTTTTCGCGCCCTTGGACCAGTTGATCCTGCCTGCAACTGAAGAGCCAAGTACGCTTGTAACAGCTGACTTCAAAGAGTTCCTCAAAGGTGCCTTCGCACTCTCGACAGGCTTATACTTTTCCATCAGCTTGTCTTTTGCTTTCTTGATTTCCTTCTCTTCTTTATCAAGCTTTGTCTTGGCTGTCTTAAGATCAGCTTCAGTCTTCTCGAAAGCTGTCTTGTCATCAGCTAACTGCTTCTTTGTTTTCTCGATCTCAGTCTTCAGATCCTGAAGATCGGAATATGCCTGATTGATGGATGTAAGTGACTCGTTATATTCTCTTCTGCTCGTACGGAATTCGGCGATCTTCTCGTCGTAATCCTTCCAGTCGGCATCGAGCTGATTCTTTGTATTCTCGAGTTCATCCGTCCATGCATCGAGCTGCTTCTGGATGATCTCCTTCTCATTTCCTGCCCTTACAAGAACCTCGTTATATCTTATCTCCTGATTCCTTATGGAGAGCTTATTGAGACTGCCCGAAAACATGGCGATCCTGGCAAGATAGATGTGGCCGAATCTGTCCAGCCCTCTGGTGCCGTTAAGCACGATCTCCGCACTCATGAAGCAGTTCTGGAGTCTGTCCTTATCAAAAGCCTCAGGCTTTACCAGAACGTAACGCGAACCGGGTGCCTTTTCAGCTGAGCATGCGTGATCAGGATGGTAAACGATTCCGGTAATAACGTACTCTGATCTTGAAAGATATTCAGGAATGTTTCCGTCGTAATCCCTTACATCCAAAGTGTCACCTATCTTAAGACCTGTTGCTTCATCAACGCTCTTCTCGATAACACATTCATTTTCATTTTCCGGCAGACGTCCCTCGATCATCCTTACGACATTTACCCTGTCGGTGAGGGAGACTACCATTACGTCAGTCTTATTGCCCTGCGATGAGATCTGGCCTGATGTTCTGTAAGAACCCTCGACATCAGCTACACCTGAAAGAGCACGCACGGTCTCGATCTCTTCTGCTGATATCAGCTTATCTGAATAGATCTCGACATCTCTGTAATTGCATGAATCATAGAATTCATCACCGCTTACGGAAATACTTTTCGCTGCAAAATCAGCTCCGAGAAAAGATACCGCGAAAAGCAGCGTAATAACGACAACAGACAGGTACGAAGCGGCCTGTCTTGCAAAATACTTTCTTGAATCCTTCGTCCTGACTTTTCGGGGAGTTACCATACAAGCTCCTCTGCGCTCAAAGGATGAAGGTTCTTCTTTATGCTTAAGACTTTGCCGCCCTTGAACCTGACGACGCGGTCAGCCATTTTCGCGATCTCGGCATTCTGAGTTGTCATGACAAGTGTAGTCTTCCTGTCACTTACGACACTCTGGATAACGCTTAAGAATTCGATACTCTCATCGTAGCTTAAAAGTGCAGTCGGATCGTCAGCTAAGATGATCTGTGGCTTCTTTACGATCGCCTTTGCGACTGCCGCACAAAGCTGCTGTGAGCCGGTCAGGGAAGACGGATAATTACCTGCAAGTTCCTCTAAGCCGGTCTTGTCGAGTGCATCCCAGGGTGATATGGAATCTTCAGCAAGCTTTGCAATGAACTGAACATTCTCGAGAACTGTAAGATTAGGCATAAGATTACCGCTCTTGAAAATGAGTGAAGCAAAATCACGTCTGAACTGTGTAAGCCACTCATCAGTGGGATTGGAATAATCCATATCCTCAAAAGACATGGTGCCTTCCGTGGGAGTATCCATTCCGCCTGCGATATTCATTACCGCTGTATTTCCGCTTCCGGGTTCACCCAGAAGTACAACGAATTCATTCTTGTAGATATCAAGGTTTACACCATTAAGGATGCTGCTGACTTTGCCGCCGTTCTCGATATCCTTGGTGACGCCTTTCAAAGAGACAAGGACCTGTTTCTTCTCTTCGGGAACAACATAGAATCCCTTCTCTCCGATCGTCTTGGCTGAAAGAGCTGCAGCCTGCTCGCAGATCTCAAGTTCTTCCTCGCCGTAACGTGTACCGTTGATCCTGTTGATCAAAAGGAAGCATCCGATGATCTCGCCTTCGTCGGCATTCTTTACCGGAACGCAGATCAGAGATCTTGTTGTAAATCCCTTCTTGTCAAATGCCGTGCCGTCGAATCTGGGATCCCATGTCGCATCGGATACCAGCAAGGACTCACCTGTCTCGATAACATATCCCTCTGCGCCCTGGCCTTTTCTGACTGTCACATTGGAAATGTCTGCAGGTCCCATGTGAAATGCAGGTGTAAGGATATCGTTCTCCTTATCAAGGAGCCATACCGCACCGGCTTCACTACCCAAGTCTCTTGCGATTATCTCAAGACTTCCGGAGAGTGCCTCTTCAAGGTCACTGACTCCAAGGAGCTTATCCATAAGCTCGAAAGTCACACGTTTGAATCCCTTTTCAACCGACATGTTATCTATACCGCCTAATCCATTATTCTTGAGCACCACCAAACAGACGGAAATCCAAACTCCATAATTAGCTGATGCCTGACAAGAATCACGGCATAGTTATCCAGTCTATTTAGTCACATCCATATTATAATCATTTTTAATTGATTTCTTTACACAAAAGTTACCATTTTTTATCCCCGACACCTTATAATATATAGTGGATTCTAACTGAAACCACTATCTTTACTTAAAGTGGGAGGCTCTCATATGACACTTGAAGCATTATACGGCGGCTTGAACCCTCAGGACTTCTACATCGGAAAAGTCACTCAGGTATACAGAAGTAACTGTACCGCCCAGATCGAAAACATATCCCTGATGGCTGACAGAAGCAAGTTCAATAACACTTTCCTTCCGAACACCATTAACTACTATGTCCTGGTCGATTCCACAGTCGGAATCTTCTTAGGTGAGGTTTTCGAGAACAAGGCTTCCAGAAAGAGTATCTTCGAAGTATCATCCGGCGAAGCAAAAGCCAGTGATTACCAGGAAATCCAGATCGATACCATCGCACTTATCCCGCCCGATGATGTCAAGTTCAGACTCGCAGGCTTCAAGACACTGGGTATCACCGACAAGGTCTATCTCGCTACAGACGAGATCTATAAGCTGTTCCTCCAGTCCCTCGAGTTCACAGGCGAGGACGAAGAACCGCTTCCTCCTTTTGCAACATTCATCAACAGGTCAGAAGCAGACGTTACATTGAAGCCTTCAACACTCTTCAACCGTCACCTTATGTGCATCGGCGCCACAAACAGCGGTAAATCCACAACAGCTCTCGCCATTCTCGACAAGGTCGTCTCCACAAAGAGAAAGGCCCTCATCATCGACCCTACAGGCGAATACAGAAACGCTTTCAATGACGACGAGATCACGAAGCTCACCCTCGGTGTCGATACGACAGTATCACCCGGAAAGATCTCGATGGAGCAGTGGGAAAAACTTTTCGAGACTGAGAACAGCTCACAGGGCGCAGTCCTCTCAGAAGCTATCACATCCCTCCGTTACATGAGAAAGATCGGCAGCACTTCCTACTATCAGAAGATCGGTGAAGATATCGAGGAAGTTCAGGAGAACATCGCATCCGTCGGCAAGGACGATACCGAGTTCAACATCGAGCTTCTCCCTGAACAGATCCAGGCTGAATCCATCTGCGAACCTGACAGAGACAACAACTACAACTTCAAGTACCGTTACGATACGCTCAAGGCTAACCAGAACGCTTCACTTATCCAGAAGATCCAGTATCAGATGACCAACACGAGATTCCTGTCATTCTTCTCGGACGATTCTGAGATGTATAACCTCCTCGAAGTAATCGAAGAGTTCGTACACCTCCCTGAAGAGAGCCTTTACATCGACACATCACAACTCGGTGCATCCGAAGGTATCGGCGGCATGATCATCGATCTCGTAAGCACATTCGTAATGTCCAGAGACAATGTCTGCCCCTTCGTATTCTTCATCGATGAGGTACACAGATATGCCAAGTCCAGATACTCCGACAAGGAATATCACGGCGGTCTCACACTCCTCGCAAGAGAAGGCCGTAAGAAGGGTATCTTCCTCTACCTCACAACACAGAATCCGAAGGACGTATCACCCATCCTCTTCGGTCAGATCGGTACGATGCTCATCCATCGTCTCATGCTTAACGATGAGATCCGTGCAGTAGAAAGCCACCTCGACGATTACGCCATCAAGCACGTCAGAAAGCTTAACCAGGGCGAGGTCATCCTCACGAGCGTTAACCTCCTGCACAACATGTTCATCCATGTAAACAAGAGCCCGAGAACACAGCACAACGACACACCTCAGCTGTAATCATTATCTTATTGAACGTTCTTTATCCCAACATCGCCGGTAAGGTGGTGTTGGGTTTTTTTGGCGTGGTATGTGTTCGGGCGCGGGGTGCAAAAATGGTGCCAACTTGCCCAGAAATCGACACCGTTTTGAGCAATTTGGCTTTGGATTGACAAAAACGGTGCACATTTGAGTCCTTTTCTGCACCAATTCAGCACCCCCGTCTCTCCGGTGCGCGAAAAAACACCGTGTGCAAAAAATTGTGACGAAAACGGATGACTTTACGCCAGTATCTTACCGGCAAGTTCCTTGAACGACTTGATGAAGGCGCCGTGGTTGGCCTTGATAAAATCAGTATCTTTATTCCTTGCGGCTGTCTCGAGAGCCTTGGCCTGCTCGGATAATTCGCCGGCGCCTATGGTTTTTGAAGAACTCTTAAGTGAGTGGACTAAAATCTCGTAGTTTGCGATGTCGCCTTTTTCGAGATAAGAGGAGAGCTCGCTGCACTTAGCATCACAGCTTCTGGCGTAATCACCCAACAGCTCCATGTAGAATTCGACTTCGCCGCATGTGTAGAGAAGTGCCTCATCAACATTGAGACCTGCTGCACTTGCTTTATCGAGAGTGAGCTCAGTTGAAGATGGCTCAGAAGATGAAGCGGGTTCTGAAGCAGTCTCCTCCACATCCTTCTTGCCTTCAAGCACTTCTTTAGGCAGATACTTCTTAAGAGTCTTCTCAAAATCTTCAACAGTGACGGGCTTGGAAAGATAGCTGTCAAAGCCTGCTTTAAGATACTGTTCTTCAGCGCCGACGACGGCATTCGCGGTAAGAGCAATAACTACGGTGCCGTTCAGGAGACCTGACTTCTTAAGTTCCTCAAGGGTCTCAAAACCGTCCATGTCGGGCATCATGTGATCGAGGAAAAGTATGTCGAACTTCTCTTTCTTAAGCAGCTCGATCGTCTCTCTTCCGGATGAACAAGTAACGGCCGTGATGCCGAAGATCTTGAGGAAATTAGCAGCGACTTTAAGGTTCATGCCGTTGTCATCTGTTACGATGATCTTTGCATCAGGAGCGAAAAGATGCTTCGCTTCATCCTGAACGATGTGGCTTGCTTTGCGCTTCTCTTCGTACTTCCCGAGAGGCTCAGCGTCGATTACTTTAAGAGTCAGATTGAATCCGAAAGTGGAGCCGATCGCATACTTGCTTTCCACGTCGAGTTTGCTGTTCATCATGGCGAGGAGCTTGATGACAATGGAGATTCCAAGACCTGTTCCTTCGATGTGACGGTTACGCTTTTCCTCAATTCTTTCGAACGATTCGAAAAGCTTGCCGAGATCTTCATCCTTGATTCCGATACCGGTATCGATAACATCGAAACGCAGCTTAACATTGCCGTCTGAAGTGCCAAGGTTCCTGACACGCAGAGTGACTGTCCCCTTCTCGGTATATTTGACCGCATTGGTGAGAAGGTTCATGATGACCTGGCTTATCCTGACATCGTCGCCATAGAGGACTGAAGGAACGGATTCATCGATGTCGACAACTAGTTCAAGGCCTTTCGCGCGGGCCCTTTCGCTAATGGAATTTACAAGTCCGTTGATGAGTTCTGCCACTTCGAACTGAGCCGGCACAAGAGTCATCTTGCCGTCTTCGATCTTGGAGAAATCGAGTATGTTATTGATGATCGAGAGCAGGGTGTTTCCTGCGCTCTTGATGTTTGAGGAGTACTCAAGGATCTGATCGTCCTTTGACTCTCTTAAGATCATCTCATTCATGCCAAGCACTGCATTTATCGGAGTCCTGATCTCGTGCGACATGTCTGCAAGGAAGTCACTCTTGGCCTTGTTGGCACTGTCGGCCGCGGCCTTTTCGAGCACGAGGATCTTAGCTTCATATTCACGCTTTTGCTCTAACGCATTCATCTCTTCCATGCGCTTGTTGACTTTGGCTTCGTGTCTGTAGCCGACGATATAGAATGCCGATATCAACGCGAAAACAAGAAGGCCTATAAGCACACTGACGATAAGGACATTGGCAGTATCTTTAAAGAGTTCACGGCTCTCGACGACGATGACAAGGTGCCACTGGTTAAGGACTGAATCGACAAAGACCGTGCATTTCCTGCCGTCGATAACCATGTCGAAGTTACCCTTTTCGACGCTTATGATCTTCTGGAACAGCTCTGACTTCTCTGGATCAGTGCTGTAGTTCTTACCTTTTTCGCTGCCATCGTGATGTGCCACGACTGTGCCGTCGTAGTTCAGGATGAAGCCATATCCGTTGCCGTTGATCTGGATATCTTCGACAGTCTTCTGAACGCCTGTAAGTGTAAGGTCGAGACCTAAGACATTGTTCTTGTCAGTAAGTGCTTTACAAACTGAGATAATTACATTACCTGTCTGTGCATCGACATAAGGATTAACGACCAGCGGCTCACCTCCTGCGGCGACTGCATTCTTGTACCAGTCTCTTATGGTCGGATCGTAATCGTCCGGAGGTGTCCAGCCGACACCGTCAACATATTTGCCGTTGATATAACCATAGATACCGGTGTAACTCTCATCGAACTGTGAAGCAGTGTTTGCCGACTCACGGGTTATGTATTCGACTATCTCTTCTGTCGTGGCACCATTAGCGACCATGTGATCGACGGTATCTGCGGCTACCCAGAGAACTGACCTGGCTGTCTCAAGATAATTCTCAAGGTCAGCGGTTATAGCAGCAGCCTTATCGTTTCCTAGTTCATCTATATAGGAATGGGATGACGTATACATCAGGCTTGCAGTATAAGTGACCAGCAATGCCATGAGGACGAACGTCGCGCCCAGTGTAAGTGAAAGTGTCTTTTGATTGTTCTTCATAATACCCTCTGGATGCTTTCAGGACACCCTTCCGGAAAGCATATAAATAATAATATTTATAATTCGGGCATTTTTCAATCTGCTTAAATGCACAATGTAAAAATGGGTCTTGAAAAGAATTTTTAATCAAGTTAGTTTGTATTTGGACGTCTAATTCAATCGAAAAGAAGAGGATCAAATGAACACTAAAGAACTTCACGGTTACATCGAAAGAAACACACGTAACGAGAGCAATATATGCCAGATATACGTCATCAGAAACGGCGAGACAGTATATGAGGATAACTGGCGCGGAAGTAAGACTGCAGACAACTTCAATGTAATGTCCGTCACCAAGGGCGTTATGTCGCTTCTTGCAGGAATTGCTATCGATAAAGGATACATTAAAAACGTTGATCAGAAAGTGATGGACTTCTTCCCTGACTATCCCGTCAAAAGAGGCGAAAAGACGATCTACGATGTCACGGTCAAGCATCTTCTCACAATGACCGCACCCTACAAGTACCGCTCGGAGCCCTGGAAAAAAGTCTGCACATCTCCTGACTGGACTATAGCTGCTCTTGATCTTTTAGGCGGGCGTTCAGGCATCACAGGCGAATTCAAATATGCGACACTTGGAATACAGATCCTTGCAGGCATTATCGAAAACTCTTCCGGCATGAAATGCATAGACTTTGCCAACAGGTATCTTTTCGCGCCGCTCGGAATAACTGAGCGCGTATGTCACGGAGACAGTTCCAAAGAAGACCAGCTAGACTTCGTTATGAACAAGGCACCAAAAAAGCCTGAGTGGTATTCAGATCCTGAAGGCACTGTTACCGCCGGTTGGGGACTGTGCATGTCAGCAAGAGATCTCGCACTGATCGGCAGCATGGTCTTAAATGACGGTATGATAAGCGGAAAACAGATCATCTCAAAAGAATATCTGAACGACATGCTCTCACCCGGGCTTAAACTCGGCGAGAGGTTCGGCTATATGGAGTACGGTTATCTGTGGTACAAGCCGTTTGAAGAAAGGGATGTTTTCGCCGCGATCGGAGATTCGGGAAACATCATATATGTCAACAAAGATAAAAATATCTCTGCCGGGATCACAGGCACATTTAAGCCTGCGATCTACGACAGAGTTCAGTTCATTGAAGAAAAGGTAATTCCTGCTCTTATCTGAGCTTGAAGATCACTTAAAAGATTCTTTTGTCCAGTCTGCGCCAAGGAGGTCATTGGACTCTTCCATAGCTGCTATCTTCTGGCTGTTGAACTTGTCCTGGGCTTCCTGGCCGCGGTAAAGGACTTCAGATCTGCTAAGCCCACCTTGTCCTTCGTAGTAAACATATTCGGAATCCTCATCGCCTGCCTTGGAATGGATCTCCATCTCGCAGACGAGGTCAAGACACTTATACTCGAGGTTGTATTCATATATGCTTACAAGACGGAGATCAGCTCCGCCGGTTCTTGAAGAATAGAACATGCTGCCGCCAAGATACTCAAGTTCGTTGCCGTCCCCACCTGCTGCAATGATTCTGTACTGATCACCGATAATGGTTACAAGGCCGTAAACACGGATATGAGCTACACCATCATTATCCTGCCACTGTCCGCCAATGATGAGTTCATCCATTCCGTCCTGATCAACATCGAAAAGAGCATATGAGAATGAATCGCTCCAGTTGGCAAGAGACATGCCGATAGAACCTTCCGGTGCCTTATCATCTCCGAAAGTGACGTCAGGTCCGTAATATAATTTGTCCTTTTTGGCATTTACAGCTTCCTTAAAGTCAGTAATGAATCTCTCATAAGGATTGCCTGCTTCAGGTTCGGTGGACTCTTCGGTGGTCTCATTGTCATAATCGGTTGTCTCACCTGTCGTAACTGCGGCAGAAGAAGTCTCTTCCGTGTTCACTTCAGAAGTTGACTCAGAAGCCGATTCACCGATAAGGCCGGAAATATCACAAGCTGAAAAAGCTGCCGCTGTCACTGCACAGAGGATCACGGAAGCCGCTTTTGTAAAAATAGATCTTTTCATTATATCCACCTCATATTCCTGTCCTGTTCTTTCACAATAAGTTACCACAACAGGCCGTATTTTCCTAATGTAACATTGTTACATTCAGTCAAAACGGGCGTTTTCCGGTATGAGGCTGAACCCGGGAAGCCCTTCTGCAAAAGGCTCAGGAGAACCTTATGACCCTGTCTAAGATTCCCTTCATCTTGCCTATGGCGATCCCGTAATTTGTCATGGGGACACCCTGCTCAGAGGCTTTCCTGTATCTGCTTGCCACCTCGGTCTCACCGAGCATGCATGCACCGCAGTGGATTATGAGATCATAACTTTTAAGCTCCGACGGGAATTCCAGGCCTGATGTGAAATCAAACCTGAATTCCTTGCCGGTATATTCCCTGATCCAGCCAGGGAGCTTGACTGTGCCGATATCCTCGCACTGACGGTGGTGCGTGCATCCTTCACTGATAAGGATCTTCGCACCGTCAGGCAGTTTATCGAGCATATCCGCGCCTTCAATCGACTGATCGAGTATTCCCTTGAACCTCGCCATAAGGATCGAGAAAGATGTCAGCGGGATCTCCTTAGGGACGATCTTTGACACACTTGCAAAAGCCTGACTGTCTGTGATGACCATCCTGACCTTACCAATCTTCTCAAGAGCTATGGCAAGTTCTGTGTCTTTAACAACGACAGGGATAGCCCCCTTGCCCAGGAGGTCTCTTATTACCATCTGCTGGGGAAGGATCAGTCTGTCCTTAGGTGCAGATTTGTCGATAGGAACAACAAGTACTACAAGATCGCCTTCTTCGACAAGATCGGATACAAGAGGACGCGTCTTGCGCTGCTTGATGATGACAGCGACTCTTTCTTTAAGTTCTTCAATACCTTCGTTATTAAGAGCGCTTACAGACATCGCGTTTTCGGGAAGCTCAGGAACAGACAGATCACTCTTATTCACAGCAACGAGATAAGGGATCTTGCGGCTCTTGAACACTTCAATCAGCTTATTGTCATCTTCACTTAATCCGATGCTGCCGTCTACGACAAGTATCGCGATGTCAGTCTCATCGAGGACTCTGATGCTCCGCTCGATACGCTGGTTTCCAAGTGTGCCTTCATCGTCGATACCGGGAGTATCGATGATTACGACAGGTCCCAGGGGAAGCAGTTCCATTGTCTTTCTGACCGGGTCAGTCGTCGTGCCTGCCACATCAGAAACTATGGAAAGCTCCTGTGAAGTGAACCTGTTTACCAGGCTTGATTTACCTGCATTGCGGCGCCCGAAAAATGCGATATGCGTGCGTTCCATTTATTACCTCACATTTAATCACGTAACAAGGAGTAACTTAGTGAGCACAAAAGAATCAGATCATTAGAATCTGAAGTCTCTCTCGCCCTGCTCGATCTTGAGAAGTCTGTCTCTGAGAACAGCTCTTGCCTTCTCATTGGTAACATCAGGTATGTTCTTTTCGATGAGCTTCTCACCAACTTCACGAGTCTCAGGTGAAGCATAGTCGACCAGATATTCCTTCAATGTCATGAGTGCGTTAGGCAGGCAGCAGTTCTGGATCTGCTTAGCCTTGCAGAGAGCCATAAATCTGTCACCAGTTCTTCCTTCACGGTAACAGGCCGTGCAGAAAGAAGGAACATAATCCATGTCGATGAGCCACTTCATGACCTGATCAAGAGTACGTGTATCGGATACATCGAACTGAGCTGTCTCGTCGACTCTCTCCTCATGTGTGTAGCCTCCGACAGATGTTCTTGAACCACCGGAGATCTGTGAGATACCAAGGTGGAGAACACGCTCTCTGGACTTCTGGGATTCACGTGTGGAAACGATCATACCTGTGTAAGGAACTGCGATCCTGATGCATGCTACGATCTTCGCGAAAATATCATCATCTATTGCATTCGAGAAATCATTTACGTCGATGTCATCTGCCGGGCAAAGTCTCGGAACAGAGATCGTGTGAGGACCTACGCCGTGAACTGCCTCAAGGTGCTCAGCATGCATGAGAAGTCCTGCGAATTCATAACGGTACTTATCAAGACCGAAAAGAACGCCAAGTCCTACGTCATCGATGCCGCCTTCCATGGCTCTGTCCATAGCCTCTGTGTGATAAGCGTAATCGTGCTTAGGTCCTGTGGGGTGCAGGATCTCATAAGACTCTTTGTGATATGTCTCCTGGAAGAGGATGTATGTACCGATTCCTGCCTCATGGAGCTTTCTGTAATTCTCTACTGTAGTAGCTGCGATGTTAACGTTTACTCGTCTGATGGCGCCGTTCTTGTGCTTGATGGAGTAGATCGTCTTGATGCTCTCTAAGATATATTCGATAGGATTATTTACAGGGTCCTCACCTGCTTCAATCGCAAGTCTCTTGTGGCCCATATCCTGCAGAGCGATAACCTCTGCCTTGATCTGCTCCTGTGTGAGCTTAACTCTCGGAATAGTCTTATTCTTTCCGTGATAAGGGCAGTAGATGCATCCGTTGATGCAGTAATTTGAAAGATAAAGAGGTGCGAAAAGAACGATCCTGTTGCCGTAGAAATCCTTCTTGATCTGCTCAGCAAGAGCATAGATCTCCTCATTCTTTTCGGGGATGTCGCAAGCAAGAAGAACAGATGCCTCACGGTGTGATAAGCCCTTTCTCTCCTTAGCCTTCTCGATGATCTTGTCGATCACTTCGACATTGCTCTTGTTCTCATCAGCATACTTCAAAGATTCAAGTATCTCGCTGTCACTTATAAATTCTTCTGCCTTCATTGATTTGGGATCGTACATGTTATTCTTCCTCCGTTGTTTTTAATCTGTTTTGTGCCATGGGCCTATTCTCATAAAGCCCTTTTATATTTGATGTTGTCACCTCTGTCAGTGACTATCTCGTAACCTATGCTGCCTATTCTGTTCTTAAGACAGTTCATGCATTCTGCAGCTTCTTCACCGGTGCATATCTTGTTGTCGTAAAGTGCATACTTCTTCCTGACTCCGACCGGTGACAGATTCGGCATCACAACATTCGCTCCTGCCAGGATACCGAGTTCTCTTCCTCTCGGATTAATCGTTCCGAGCGCTGTTGTAGCCGGAAGCAACACGGTCGGGAGCATCAGTCTGATAATGCTGAGAAGATAAAGCGTGAGGTCTAATCCGCCTGCCTTCATATCCTTAAACTGTGTATCCTGATGAGGTATGAAAGGGCCGATGCCGATCATCTCAGGATCGAGTTTTTTAAGGAACAGAAGATCATCTGCGATGTTCTCATTTGTCTGATACGGTGATCCGACCATAAATCCTGCTCCGGTCTGGAAACCGATCTTCTTGAGGTTATAAAGACACTGCTGCCTGTTCTCAGGTGAAAGATTTGCCGGATGGAGTTTTCCGTAGTGGGCAAAGTCTGCTGTCTCATGCCTTAACAGATATCTGTCAGCACCCGCATCGTAAAATGCCTTATAAGACTCATAACTCTTCTCACCGATCGACAAAGTCACCGCCACATCAGGATGTTCATTCTTGATCGACTTGATGATGTCGACGATCATGTCATCCTTATAGTAGGCATCCTCACCGCCCTGCAGGACGATCGTTCTGAAGCCCAGGTCATAACCGTAAGAAGCGCATTCTGTGATCTCTTCTTTGGTAAGCCTGTATCTGTCCGCATTCCTGTTGGAGCACCTGATCCCGCAGTAGTAGCAATCGTTCCTGCAGTAGTTCGTAAACTCGATAAGACCTCTTACGAACACCTTGTTACCGTAATGCTCTCTGGCAGTTTTTGAAGCATGCAAGGCAAGTTCGGACTGTATCTCAGAAGTCCTGTTTTCGAGAAGACAGATGATCTCTTCGCGCGTCAGTTCATGACTGTCATATAGTTTGTCTAATATGGATCTTATATCAGTCATTATTGGCAAGTCTCGAATACGTGATCTTAGCTGATACGCCGTCGAGCATGCCGAGTTTGCCGGATACCGAACTGATCAGATTCTCGGGCGCGTCAACAACGACACTTATAATGGAGATATTCCTCTCTTTGTATGGAATACCCATCCTTCCGACGACATAGTCCCTCACATCGTGGAGTATGTCATTGATCTGTGCAACTGAATCGGGATTCTCGACAATAATGCCGATAATAGCAACTCTCGTCTCCATTTGACCTCCTTTCACTCCTATAGAGCAAACAAGGTTCTGAAGCATTTTAAGTATAGAAATTTACTTAAAGCCTTCCGCGTCAGGACGAACCTTCCGCATTCAGAACTGTTAACGATAAAGTATCACCTTGTAATAACAAAAGCAATCGGTTCTGTGATGCTCTCCGTAAAGAGGTCAGTTTTCGATTGTTTTAATGAACTGAAGTCGAAAAAGCAGTGCCAAAGTCACAGTAATAGTCACAGTACACTGTGATTCTTACTGTGAAAAAAGCCCTCAACAATAAAAAATCACAGTATAAGTCACTGTATACTGTGATTTTTCTGTGATTTTATGAGGCTGATGAAAATAATCAGACGCGCTTCTTGCCGACCATGACCCTTCTGGCTGCCTTAAGATAGATCTTCTGCCACCAGGGACGCAGGGCCTTGTCAGCCTCGACGAGTTTTTCCCTGATCGGTATCTCCTGTGGACAATGCTGCTCGCACTTTCCGCACTTTACACAGAGCGAGGCATCAGCGGGAGTTATGCGCAGAGCAACAGTCTGGAAATACTCAAGACGGCCGGAGCTTTTATTCTCCGAGTACATATGGTTATAGCACGAAAAGATTGCCGGGATGTCAACGCCCTTGGGACAAGGCATGCAGTATCTGCAGCCTGTGCAGTTTACCTTCGTGCTCTCGATGATGTATGACTTGATCTTTGAGATGAATTCCTTCTCGGCAGGACCGTAGCCGCCGGCCTTTGCCTCCGAAGCGATACGGCAGTTCTCTTCGACCATGTCGATAGAGTTCATGCCTGATAATACGCATGTGATCTCGGGCTGATCCCAGAGCCATCTGAATGCCCATTCCGCAGGCGTCCAGCCGTGCGGATCAGAGGCGATCTCGCGCTTTGCTTTTTCGGGCAGGAGATCGACAAGTTTGCCGCCTCTTAAAGGTTCCATAATGAAGATGGAAAGCCCCTTCTCATGAGCGGCCTTGATGCCCTCGCGGCCTGCCTGTGTGAACTCATCGAAATAGTTGTACTGCACAAGACAGAAATCCCAGTCATATGCGTTCAGGATCGCCTTGAAAGAATTCGTATTGCCGTGGAATGAGAAGCCGATATTCCTTATCTGGCCGCTCTTCTTTTTCTCTGCGATCCAGTCTTCGATACCTAACTCCTTAAGCTTCTCCCACTGGTTGATATCTGTCATGTGGTGCATGAGATAGTTATCGATGTAATCTGTACGGAGACGCTTTAATTCCTCGTCAAAATACTTATCAAGTCCGGCGCGGTTCCTGATGAGATACTGCGGGAGTTTTGTGGCGAGGCGTATCTTGTCTCTGATGCCGTTCTTCTCGATGATCTTACCGACAAGCTCTTCACTTCCCGGATAGATATAAGCAGTATCAAAGTAATTGACGCCCAGTTCGTAGGCACGCATGAATTCCTTCTCAGCTTTGTCAAAATCCAAGGAATTGCCGTTTCTGGTGAACCTCATGCATCCGTAGCCGAGGATGGAATATCCGTTTCTTTGCTGCATATAATTACTCCCTTGATTCCTTTTCGATTAGATTAGCATATCTTCGGAAAGAGATATGTTTATCCTAAGGCTTTTTTGTAAAAAAGAAATCAATTTTTGAGTATAAGAAAGGACAGACACTATAAGCCGGATCCACCCGGACTTAAATAGTGCCTGTCCTTTGTGTTCAAAGTTGCCTTGCTTCAAAATATGAGATCAGAAAAGTTGCGGTCCATCAAGGGGATCTTAGAAGGACTTTAGCCTTCGATCGCAATGGTATTGTTTCCCGGAAGTGCTTTAAGTTCCTTCTTCGGGATCGTGAGCTTAAGTACGCCGTCTTCGAACTTGGCCTTTACATCTTCGACCTTAACGCTCTCACCTACGTAGAAGCTTCTCTGCATCGCACCGGAATATCTCTCCTGACGGATGATCTTGCCGTGCTTATCCTTCTTGTCGACATCGTGACCCTTAGCTGCGCTGATTGTCATGTAACCGTCTTCGAGCTTAACGTTGATCTGATCTTTCTTAAATCCAGGAAGATCAATCTCGAGCTCATAATCGGTCTCATTCTCCTGCACATCAGTCTTCATGAGGAGGTCTGAATGCTTGCCGTAAAGCCTCTTATCAAGGTTCGCAAGTTCTCTCTCTGTAGGGAAACCCCAAAAATCATCAAACAAGTTCTCACCAAAAATACCGGACATCAACATAATAATCATCTCCTTTTCAGCTGTTATCATTTGACTGTTGTTATCCGAGCATCCGGGGCGGAGGTCTTATTCTATTCGATCTTCGTTCCTTTGTTCGCCTCTTATTATAGTCCCTTGATTAGCACTCGCAAGGGGAGAGTGCTAATCAATTGTTCGAAAATCAGTCTTCAACGTTGTGCATTTTTTGTCACTCCACATCGCGAAAACGGAACTACAATGAAGTGGGCGCTTCACTTTCCCCTATCCCCGCATTCCCCTGTTTCGTATTTGAATATCAATAAAAAGCAAGGCTCATTCGATATTCTTTTATTGTAATTCGATAAATAATTGTTGCATTTCGATTCCCTGTGGTGTATTATAGCGGCATCAAGAAAGGGGATAAAACATATGAAAGAATTGAAGACAGTGGCATTGATACTTTGCAGCACCATCTTGATCTCAGGCTGCCAGCCGCACAAGAATATGGGAAATAAGAATAACAACTTCGATCTGCCCGTAAATCCGGAGATCTTCAAGACGGTCTATGACAGTGATTATAAGGAGATGACGATCGAAGTATACGGCAGGACTTATGTCGATTACGGATCTATCTCTGATGAATATAAGGACTATTCGATCAGAGATTGCCTTGGACACATCGAAGATCACGAGAGCAGGCGTGTATACACACTCGCAGAAGATCCTTATGACAACTACATCCTGGTCAAGAATCTCAACAGTTATTCAGGCGACACGAGATTCTTCAGAGCCACGGATACGATGAGACAGGATATCTTTACACCTCAATATATCGAGCCGCTCGGTTTTGAATGCTGGTGTGATTCAGGACGTCACAGCGAACAGCCTGCTGCAACTGTCGGATTGATCCTTAACGCAGACAATATTAAGATGCTCAGCTACGAGTATTCGATCAACGGCAGGCCTGCCGGCGGCTGTGAGACCGGACACACCAATGGATCTCCCTATAAGAAGGGTGATCTCATCAAGGTCTATATAACCGAATATGAACTCGGTGACAAGGCAGATAAGAATGCACCATTTAACTTAAGCATCACATTCAAGGTCACAGATACAAACGACAATGTTTATGAGGTCAAAGGCTCATATGACCGCCAGATGATGCTCGGCGCATACCTCGTAAACCTCTCGATCGAAGACGATATGACAAACGGTTATTACCTTAAAGAAGATATTTAACGGAGATATAAAAATGAAAGAAGTTAAGACAATCATCCTGATAACTGCTTTTGCACTGCTTTTATCCGGATGTTCATTTTTCAAGAAAAACCCTGTTTACGACCTCCCTGCCGGAGCTCCCTCATACGAAAAGAAATACGATGAAGATACCGGCAGTACGATGATTGTTGTAGACGGCAGGTATTACGAATATTTCGGCACACTGAGCAATAAGATAAGTGACGACTCAATAAGAGCATGCATCGGATATGCAGGTGATGATAAGAATGAGCGTCTCTATACATTAATGGAAGATCCGTTCGACAACTATATCATGGTCAAGTACGCAAACGGCATCATGGAGCAGCCGGGATTCTACAGAGCCAGTGATACAAGGAACAAGGACATCCTTACACCTTCTTATATCGAATCCTTAGGTTATGAATGCTGGGGCTCTTCAGGTCTTCACTATGAAGAAAGATCAGCCGTGATCGGCGTCGTCTGCGAAGCAGATAACATCATAGAGATCGACTATTCCATAGACATTAACGGCAAGCATTCGAATATTGGCGGAGTCCGCTATGGCAACATGGGTGTTCTTAAACACGGTGATCTCTTAACGTTCGAGATCCTTGAAAGAAGCGTCACCAAGTACGCTGATCCTGATAAACCATTTACTGTCAGGGTAACTTTATCCGTTATCAAAAAGGACGGACAGACGGTAGATGTAGACGGTGAGTTTACACACGACATGATGCTCGGCGGATACTTCCGCCAGCTCGAAGTTCATTACGACGAAGCCAAAGGCTATTACCTTGTTGTAAACTGAATCAGGCATCGAAAATAACATGGAAGGAGGCAGCAAAATGAACAGAGAAGAAAGCATCGAACTCGCACGTGATCTTAACCGGAAATACGAGTCAGCAGAACAGCTCAGTTCAAAGATAAGGGAATATGAAAGAAAGCTCGCCAAGCCCGCTGATACCTACAAGGAAAAACGCAGCCTCTTCTATTACTACAAATCATACATAAAAGTATCTGTCATCACGTCATTGCTGTTGTTGCTTCCGGCACATATCGTTTCAGGCATTGCAGAATTTCTTGCCCAGTCCTATCGTGATCACAGCCACATCGCTTTTATGATGCCCTTCCTGTTCCTTGCCGCTGCTATTGTATTAATAAATGTTGCAGGCATAATTGTATCAAAAAGAAAGCTTAAGGACTTCTATCTTTCCGAAGATGAAAGGATCAGAGAAGAACTTGAACTCAGAGATACTTGGAAGCATGATCTTTCTGATCTCATGGATCAGTTTGAAGACCTGTCTGGAAAGCTCGACAAATATAATGATCTTGTCCCGGATAAATACCAGGCACAAAGGCACATGAAAAGAGTCGAGGATCTTCTCCTTACAAATAAAGCAGATTCATTTGAAGAAGCGATATCTCTTTTAGAAGGACAGGAAAGGACATGAGATCCATGCGCAGTCTCAAAGATCAATCTAAAAAAGTTGTCACAACTGTTGTCACGGCAGTTCTTCTCTTCACACAGGTGTTCATGATTACGTCATGTACCAATAGCAAAGAGTTTAAAGAGAAGTTTTCGGAGCACGGGGAATCATTGACGGAACTTGCAGAACACTTGCAGGATACTGTGGACGGAAGAGGTGAATTCTACCTTCATTATGACGTTGAGAACGACTCTTACCGCTTAAGCATCAGAAGCACAAATGGTGATTTCACTGATGTTGATCTCGAGCAAGAACCTAAGATCAAGTCCAAGCTTGATGAACTGAGAGAAATATTCTATGAGGTCACGCACAGGAGCGGTCCCAATCTCATCTATGTAACTGATGATTACGTCATCTTTGCAGAAGACGGATACTACGGATCCATGATCTATTCCGTAAACGGTTCCGTTGATAAAGAAACAAAGAAGAAATGGTGCTCAGAAGATTATCAGAGATTCTATAAACTTAGCGGCAACTGGTATTCGGTCTATATAGATCTGATATAAGAAAGAGGCAAAAAATGCAAACATTTCATCTCGGAGCTACAGGCGCAATAGTTTGCCTTTACATGCTCCTGATCGGGCTTGCGGTTTTCGCATTCATCAAGAAGAAGGTCGCAGCCGGAATCGCGATCATAGTTCTCTCAACCTTGGTAATGATCGCAATAGCGGCACTCCGGATTATATCACCGATGTAAATATCTAATTAAATGTATCCTTTGTTATGGAGACAGGTTCACTATACTTTACATCGAAGCATACTGTCACTGTGAAATTATCAAGATCATAAACGCAGGACCACTCGGTACCAATGCTGTTATTCTTGTTATCGTATCCGACTTTTTGAAGAAGGCTCATTGCTTTCTTATTATCAGCAACGCATTTGCAGTCACCGAGTTCCTTCATGAGCTCTTCATAACGTGTATCATTACCCGGATCGATAAATGCATCACCGGTGCAGATGACATAGTTAGTAACAGCCGGATTATCTTTTACATACATCTTGTCACCGAACCACTCGATAACAACGCTCCTGCCTGTCTTATCGCAGACGAAAAGATGGAAAGACGTACCGAGCATCGTATTTATATCATACTTCTCAAAGAAAGCGATTGCTTCATCGACCGTCGCACACTTATCAAGTATGGCTCTTACAGCAACATTGATAAGGACATCCTTCTTACCGGTATTCTGATGCAGTTCATCAGTCTCAAGTTCAAGGATAGATACGCCAAGGCCCGTCTCATTCATTCCTTCAACGACGAAGTAAGGTGCGGCAAGAGTTGCTGCCTTGCCCGCAAATGATGTCGGTGACATCTGTCCTTCACCGCTTCCGATATTCACAATCGAGAGATCTACCATCGCGATCGAATCATAACCGTCCTTGGGATCACAGTAGATCATCAGGCAGTCAGTCTCCGGATAATCCAGGTTACGTCCCATAAGGTGATTTCCATTCTCATCTGTCACAAGGAATGCCGCACATCCGAATGCTTTTCCATCCATTGATAACGGGAGGCCGTAAAACAGGTTCTTCCCTGCCCATGCAAGAAGGTCAGCCTCATTTGTGATTCCTGATTCAAGCATGTTGTCGAGCTTGTAATCGGCAGTGTACTTAACAGTATAAGCGCCTGTCTGATACTCCTTCAAAGACATGATGGTTGCGATCTGTTTTCTTACCGCGAAAAGGATCACAATCACGCCAGCTGCTATTAAGACAACAAATCCCAATACGATCTGTCTTGCCTTAAGCTTATAAGACAGAAGAATGCATAAAGCGGCCAGAAGTCCGACAGATGCAATGATGATACCCGTCATCTTGATCGCGCCATAATTAGCGGTTGGAGTTGCTTCACACATCACATGTGAGATGGTCTTCTTTAAAGACTCACGGCCATTATCAGACAATGTCTCAGTCAAGGTTTTTAAATACTCGGGATTAGCGTCCGGATCTTCACTTACTATTGAATACAACTTTTCGTAATAAGCAATGACATAGTCATACGATTTTTGCCAGGTCTCATCCGGACACTCGATGACCTTGACATTGTAGATGTATCTTCCCTGGGAATCCCTGGGCACGAGATAACGTCCTACCGCATAAGGATTGGTATCGACGCCGCTGATTATGTAAGAACAATCGTAGTCCTCGATCTCATATGGAGTATAAAGACAGAGACCTTTCTCGATCTCAAAGAAATCCTCTTTTACAAGATGCACCTTGCCTGAAGCACCGGGAACAAAAGAAGCTGTATCATTGATATCAATCGTGTTGCCGCCGGTGCTGTCACTTTTCTCCATAACAGTTCCTGTTACGCATGTTCCGACGCCGGCAACTGCAATTACAGCTGCTATGACAAGTGCAATCTTCTTTCCCATATGATCCCCCTCTTTGATCAATCCTTTGCCAAATACACAAAGGTCAGTTCATCATTGATCTTCTCTTCTTTGAATCTCCTGTACCCCAGTGATTCATAAAGTCTAATGTTGTCGACACTTTTCGTGCTGGTAAACAGTTCATATCTGCAATCGAAGAAAAACTTCTCAATAGCTCTTAACAGCATGCTCCCGTTGCCCTGATTCCTGTAATCAGGATGCACCATCAGCTTGCCGATATAAGCAACATGTCTCTTCTCATAAGCTCTGACGGAACCGATTATCCTATCGCCGTCAGTCATCTTGAGGATTATGCCGTTATTGAATTCTTCAGTTAATTCTTCAAGTGTCTCTTTAAGGGGTGGGATATCCTTGTTATTAAACAAGGCAGCTTCGCTCTGATAAGCAAGATACTGGAGATCCAAGATCTCCTTAAGATCACATAGTTCAGCTTTTTTGATATTCATGTGAAACCCTCCCCATAACTGGGAATATATTATCACATGTTAGATTTTTTTAATATTTTATTCCGGACAGCGAAATCAGAGATTACCGTATTTTATCGTGGCATTTTCTTCTGTGTCAGAATTGAATATAACGACATTATTCTCACGGTCCCAATTCACAAGAACAGAGACAGGGCGGAATGAGGCAAACATCTTGTCATTTGCAGCAAACTTCTCAGAGTTGTAATTAATGTCCCATATGCGGAGCTGATCTACTTTCAGTGACTCTTTGGTAAAGCCGTCAGCCAGACGTTCTTCCTCAGTCATAAGGAAGTATCTCATTCCCGGTACATTATTCGGGTTATCACCATATGCATCCCAGGTGAGGTCAACAAAATATCCCTTGCCGCCCAGCTCGACAAAAGTCCAGTCATGATATCCTGAGTCACCATCGCCTTCAACAGTAACAGCCTCAACGCCTGCCTGGAGGAGCATGTAAGCATATGCATCTGCCAGTTCGCAGCAGATTCCCTTCTTAGTCATGAGACATGCATATGTGCTGAAATCATCGACCGTGCATCCGTCAATGCTGCTGAAGTCGTACTGGTAATTCTTGCACATATAAAGATATATTCCGAAAGCCTTCTCGAAGTCAGAATAATCTGAACGGATAGCCTCATTAAGCATACGTTCTATCTCAGCTTCAAAAGCTTTCTCTTTATCAAGGAACTTATCCTTGCCCTTCGGATATTTGATCTTACCAATGCCGTCACTGTAACCGCCGCCTTGTACAATCGTGCAGGCAGCAGGAAAGAAAGATCCGATTACGGCATCATTGGTGCACCAGTCATATGCCTTTTTATCTGTGCACTTAAAAGTATCTTCACCTGCTCTGGCAGCATCGATCAGATTATATAAAGATTCCCACATATCTTCAGTAACATACTCAGACAGAAGATTCGTATGTACGTGAGGATTGAACTTAACGGGTTCTGCTTCCTTAGTAGTCTCTGTAGTGGAAGATTCCGTTACATTGACAACTATCTCTTCAGCTGAGGTTGCCGTGGGCTTATCAGTATAGCTTGCTTCCGTTACAGGACTGGTACCGCAGCCTGAAAGAACCAGGATGAATGCTATAAATGCGCTTATGTATTTAATTCTTTTCATATATTTATTCCTAAAAAAACTCCAATCATGCTTTTCATGATGGCAGATTCTAACACCCTGTTTCATCGAAACGGCATCAATTCGGAACAATTATTTTTAACATTTGAAAGCGGATTTATTCCTGTCTTTCCGAGATTACATCGCCTTTAAGATCAAGGAATCTGTCCCTGAGTTCCTTGATAAGTTGGTTGTCTTTTTTGGAATATGTCTTGTACTGGAAAATACTGTAATAAGACTTACCTAATCTGACGTCAAAATTCCAGGGACTGTAATCAGTCGCAAAGTCCTTGCTGGAAGGTCTTTTCGACAAAGCAATAACATTATTGTCCTTAATGAATGATTCAAACTCTTTGACTTTATCTTCAGATACCGAGTATTCCGTTATGATCAACGGAGAAGAATGCTCCTGTCTGTCGCTGCTCTCGAAGATCCACTTGCCGTCTTTGTCCTTCTTAAGCATGTGGTGATGACTCTCACCTAACATATCACCATATCCCGGGCTGTATGAGAAGGATTCCAGATCACCGCTGTTATTCTTTTTGATAACAGACTTTCGGACCGCATAGATCACCAGATATGCTGCAAGCGCTGTAACAAGCATCGCCTCAACAACCATTACCAATGCCAACGATGCAGCCACCGCCCACATATCTATACGCGCCTTATAGACCTTGAACCTGTAAGGCTCGACTACTTCATACTTGTCATTCTCGTCCTGGGCAACACCTTCCGGAAGACTGGCATATCCGGTTACCTTTCCATAGATCACCAGTTCCTGTGTCTGGTCATTTGCATCGTCTATATAAGAGGCATCTTTCCTGATCATGATGTCCTTGCGGAACTGTCCGTCGACAAAGGATGTCCAGTGTCTGCTGTAGCGGATGTAATCAACGTCATCCAGCCTAACATCACCGACTCGGTTGCAGATCGAGAATTCGGTATCGTAACCCGCAGCTTTTGCAAGAGCCATATCGTGCTCGTTCTCTTTAACGCGGTTATTATCAATAATTGAACATATTGCGAAAACAGCAGCCGACACTACTGCCAGCGCTATTATTATCCCAAGTAATATTTTCCAGGTCTTGTGTTCTTTAAGAGGCTTCACTGTTCAGATCCTTTTTTAAGACATTATACTTCAAGGTCTTTCTTTTTATTCAGATACTTACGCGCATAATCTGCTTCATAATCGATCCACGGATTCTCACCGTCATTATATAGATACCCTATCGTCTCCTTATCGAGAGGTATCTTCTCATCCAGTTCTATAGAACCCTTTCTATCCTTTCCGGGATCGATAAGGACTGAGCCGTCAGAGTCCAGCGTAGAAAACATAGGATAGTAAACAGTGATAAAGCTGTCCGTAAGAAGACATTCAGCACCCATCGCCTGGGCACTGTGTACTGATGTGGAAACACCCATAAGTGTGACATTGGGGCATCGGGACAGATAGTACGCCAAAATGTCTCCACCGCTTCCGCATCCGGGATTCGTCAGTACGACTACAGGCAGATCAGAATACCTTCCGTCAGGCTTGACCTTATATTCCTTGTTCTTTCTCATCTCTTTACCGTCATATACACCCTTATACATAACGATCTCCTCATTGGTAAAGAGTGAGATTATCTCTTCACAGATAACGGGAAAGCCTCCGATATTGCCTCTGATATCGATGACAAGGCTGTCCATTCCCTTAGCCTTCAGCTCCTCTATCCTGGATATAAGAAGGTCTTTTACCATAGGGTATTCATCCCTCATCGCAGCAGGTCTGTCTCTTAAGACATTGTAAAACTCACGCGGTATATAAAGATAACCGCAGTGATCATCTAACATCTCCGTATATGCGAACTGCAGGTCGTAATTAGCCTTTATCAGATGACCGCATCCTGTCAGAGGTTTTACAGCCTGGCTCCTCCTGAGATCTCCGTCACCTATGCTCTTTACCGTGATCTCCTGTTCGGTTCCGTTATTGTCTATAAACCGCACATTCAAGACATCGCCGCCCATGGTCGAGAGATAGACCGGTCTGAAAAGATCTTCTGTCTCGGCTATCGGGAAATTAGATATTACGCCGCCTGAAGATACGCATCTTACCTCGGATATAGCTTCATCTATATCTTGGCCGTTCCAGCCTGTTATCACCATACCGCTGCGCAGTCCCTTCCCGTAAGCTTCTCCGTTGCTGTCGACAAGAACGGCAACAGTCTTACCGTCATCCCTCCCGATCATCGAAAAGCCGTAATCGTTGCCGGACATATCCTTTTCGACTGCTTCCCATAAGGGCTGATCACTGATAACGAAGTCCACATGCCTGTCATGGAATTCATAGCAAAGGTTAGCCACCACGATTGCAAACGCTTCCCTGTCTTTATTCTTTTCGGCTTCCTCAGCCAAAGGAATGTATCTATATCTCAAGTCATCAAAATCGATCCCCTTGTGGTCGCGCAGTACATAATTCTGCTCAAGTTCATCTATAAGCGAAGCGATAGAGTCCCTGTATCCCATACGGCTGAAATTACTGAAATGAGATCCGAAGAAAATGACATACACAAAAGACCAGATGGTAATGCAGAAAGCTGTGACTGCATTAAGGACCATAGGCCACTTTTTCTTTTTCCTCTTCGCATAGAACATGCACAATACACAATAAAGAACTGCGATAATGCCATATGTTCCGTACCTGTCAAGTCCGAGAACGATATCACCCTTCGTATAATTGAACAGATAGAAGATGATGTAATTAATAACAGGAATAAACGCGAGAACAGTGAACACATTCTCTTTGTTCCATTTTACCTTCAGCGCGAAAACCAGGAGAACAAAGAACCAGCAAGAAGTGAAGATCATGATGTATTGCATAGGAGCATCAAGCACCTTAAACAATCCCCAAATCTCGCTGATCAAGCTCACGTCATATCTCCCCGTTCAAATACTTCCTTGTATACGCCAGATCATAATCACCGCCCAACTCATACATGCAGTAGACCGCAGTGGAATCAAGCGGGATCCTCTTATCTAATTTTAATGAACTCTTCCTGTCTTTACCAGCATCCATAACTACCGAACCGTTCTCATCAAGAGATGCGATAATGGGATACCTGACGGTGATCTGTCCATCTGTAAGATAGCACCTGCCGCCTAACGCCTGCGCCGATCCCCACGTAGTCGTAATGCCCATCATCGTAACGTTCGGACACTTTGAAATGCTGTATGCAAACATATCTCCGGAACTTGCACATCCGGCATTTACCAGAGCTACAACCGGAATATCTTTATACCTTCCGTCAACAGGGATCGTCCATGCCCAGCTGTCACTCATCCTGTAAGTCTTGCCGTCGTAGAATCCGCCGTAATATACGATTTCCTTATCGGTGAACAGGGATACGATCTCCTCGTAGATAACATCGATTCCACCGTCATTTCCTCTTAAGTCAAGGATCAGTCTGTCCATACCCTGAGCCTTAAGACCTTCGATCCTGTCAACGATCAGCTGTTTGAGCGAAGGATATTCATCCGCCAGGGCCGCACCGATGTCATTTACGGGATCAAAAGATTCCTGAGGTATACAGAGATATCCGCAGTGGTCATCTAACATCTTCGCAAACCCAAACTCGCTGCACCACTTCTCGCTTAACGGATAAAGCGCTTCTTTGAGTCTGTCGTAATAACTTCCGTTAGCTGATACTGATACTTCCTTCTCATTACCTGACTCATCGATAAATTTGACCTTAACTTTATCCCCGCCCTTGCCTGCAAGGAATATCGGTTTTACGATCTCCTCATTCTCAGCGATCGGGAATGCGCATATCTGGTACATAGGCTGTACACAGCGCACTTTGGATATTGCCTCATCTATCTTAACCCCGTCCCACTCTGTGATCACAGATCTGTTACGGATACCAAGCTTATATGCTTCAGACTTCTTGTCGAGAAGAATGACAACTGTCTTGCCGTCATCCTGCCTGATCATCGAAAAGCCGTAATCGTTGCCTGCCATCTTATACATGACCTTACTGTTCAGTTCATCATCGAGGACTCTGAATGACAGATGGCCATCATGGAATTCGTAGCAAAGGTTTGTAACAGCCTCCGCAAATGCGACTTCATCCTTATTCTTCTCAGCTTCAGCAGCCATGGGAATATATGTATTTCTGAGAGCATCAAAATCGATCTCTTTATGATCTCTTAAGACATAATTCTTTTCGAGCTCATCGATAAGAAGCGACATCGATCTCTCATACCCGTAATGAGTAAAGTTCCCAAGGTGATAAGATCCTTCGAATGCAAACACATAAAGAATCGTAACAGAAGAAAACACAAAGGTAAGAAAACCTGTTATTACCAGAGGCAGGACCTTCCTTTTGCCATGGGATATCCAAAGCCCGGTCAGAAGAAAGAGCAAAGCTGCAACAAGGTGCGGTCCATATCTGAGAAGGCCTACACTCTGATTGCCTTTTGTGAAGTTGATCAGATAGAACACCGCGAAATGGATAACAGGAATAAGCCCCAGGATCTTGAATATCTTCTTGTCCTTTTTACGCATGATGATCATGAACAGAACAAGCACAAGAAACCATGCAGGCGTAAATATCATCAGATAACCTGTTGGCCCGTCTGCAAGCGACAGAAGTTCAAATATCTCTTTTATGAGGTCAACAGCAATTTCCACAGCTCATATCCTCTTATGTCCAAAGTGAAGTTATACACATAGGGGACGCGCCCTCACTGACTTCAAAGCCGCAGTGCTTATAGAATTCAAGAGCAGTATCATAAGCAATAACGCAGATCCTCATATAATCCTTATAGTAATCTTTTACGTATTCGACAAGCTTTCTGCCAATGTTCATCCCGTGATATTCGGGATCGACAAGAAGATAATGGACATATGCATTCATTATCCCGTCATCCATAGCAGCAATAAGACCTACAAGCTTATCGCCATCCCAGGCGGAATAAACGGCTTTGTAATTTCTCATTGCAACAACGAGCTTATCCGGATAATGTCCGGACAACCACCCGACTGACAGGAATAATCTCTCTAATTCCTGTGCTTCAAATTCATGCTGTTCGCTATATTCAATTTCCATTATCAAGTCAAAAGCCTCTCATCAATATTCTTCCAGTTAACTGAAGTCTTTATACCCTTTACGCAGGCAATGGATGCCATACCATGAACGATAGACCAGATCTTGATGAGATCGATCTCCTGCTCTTCATATGTCTTCTCCAGTCCGTTTTCCTCAAGGTGCTTAAGGTAAAGTCTTCTGAGAAGCAGAAACGGCGGATAATCATCCTTATATTCCTTATTCATCTTAAGATGAACTCTGATACCCTGCTTTCCGAAAAGAAAAGTAAAATAATCGGGATTCTTATGGAAGAATGTAACGTATTCCCTTCCCATGGCAATAATAGCTGCATCTGCATTAGGCTTATCCATAACAGCATTCTCAAGAACACTCATGAATTTATCAGTCACGCTATCCATGATCGCTTCGATAAGTTCATTCTTATCCTTAAAATGAGCATAAGGTGCAGCATGTGATACACCGCATCTGGCAGCAACTTTACGAAGAGAGAGTTCCTCTTCACCGCTCTCATTGATTATCTTAAGTCCTGCATCGATAAGCGCCTGTCTCAAATTACCGTGATGATAATTGTCAGCCATATGTCTTCTCCTTTATTTCCCTTAACGCTTTGCATGTTTCCACCGGATTCTCCCACAGAGGACTGTGGGCAGAATTTGAAATCCTGTAAAACTTCTTAGAAGGTGCCTTAACTGAATTACAGTATTCTTCCACGAGCTGCCATGGGCAGTTATAATCCAGCTCACCACTGATGAAGAATACAGGGATCTTGATCTCCGTTATGCTCTTCCTGTAATCAAAACCATCCAGTTCAGAAGCAAGTCTGGTCTTCCTGTACATCTTCATGCCCCGGACATAGTTGATCTTTTCAGTGATCGTATAGCAGCCACATGTGATTATCGGCCAGGTTATACCTTCAAATTCACTCTTGTTAAGGATCGTTCCTCCCCCTGCATCATGCAGGAGGTTAACATAAGTATACCAGTCTTTGCACTTTATGTTACCACCGTCAAGATGAATAACAGCATTCTCAAGTTTTTTGAGCCTGTTTCCGTCACCTCGTTCAGTGAATACTTCCTTCATGAATGAATACATTATCGTATCGTTTTCCTCAGAATCTGTAACACACTGAGCCATTCCGATATATGCATAATAGTTCTCAGGATGTCTTTGCACAGCACGCAAGGCAATATGACTTCCGCCCGAAAAGCCCATGATATAGATCTTATCCTTATTGAAACGCTGCTTTAAGTATTCAGTTACCTTATCCGTATCATCAAGCAGATTAGCAAGATCAATACTGTCTATATCAGCATTACTGTTATATGCAATGCCCATATACCTGTAATCCCAGTAGACGACGGTAAAGTCTTCTTCAAGCTTCATATCCTTATATTTATCAGTAAAGACATAATCGTCGGTACCGGGGCCGCTCGATACCAGGAGCAGTACGGGATTATCCATATTCTTCCCGTTGATGAAGAAGCCATGCGGAGCACCGTTAATTTCCATTACAAACTTTTCCGAGATACTGTCAGGTTCACTGTATGTCCTGATCCTGCCGGGACTCATAAGCGCCCAGACAGCTACGATCAGTACCGGTACAGCTAAAATACATAAAACTATTACCATGATCTTCTTTCTCACGATCCCTCTCCAATCTTGACAGTGTCAATTTCGATAATTATATCTGCTATCTTTACATTGTCAAGTTACTATCATAACAAAAAGCAGCCGCACATAGTGCACAGCTGCTTTCTGCATCTATATCTGGGTATTAAGAGAGGGCTTTAACCTACGGTCTTACCGTCGACAAGTTTTACGATACGGGTACCATATTCAGCACACTGCTCTGAGTGTGTTACCTGGAGGATTGTAAGTCCTTTTTCTTTATTAAGTCTTGCGAAAAGTTCCATAACCTCCTTGCTTGATGCGGTATCGAGGTTACCTGTGGGCTCATCTGCAAGGATGATGGAAGGATTGCCTAAAACTGCTCTTGCGATTGCAACTCTCTGCTGCTGACCGCCTGACAATGTGTTAGGCATTGCCTTGCGCTTTTCAGTAAGGCCTGTGATCTCGAGGATCTCATTTAAAGACTCTTTAAGCTCTGATTTCTTCTTGCCGTTGATCGTCTGAGGAAGAAGAATGTTGTCTTCAACATTGAGATTCATAACAAGGTTATAGAACTGGAATACGAATCCCATGTTCTTTAATCTGAGATCAGACAATTCTTTATCCTTGAGCGTTCCAAGGTCCTTTCCACACACGGAGATATTTCCTTCAAAGCTTCTGTCCAGACCGCCTATCAGATAAAGAAGAGTTGATTTGCCTGAACCGGATGCGCCCATAAGAGAAACGAACTCACCCTCTTCGACAGTCATATCCGCGCCGTTTAAGACATGGTTTATATTCTCGTTCTTACCAAATGTTTTGTTTACGTTTTTTACTTCAATGATTGCACTCATTTTATTATCCTCCATATATTACTCATACTTGATCTGCTCGGCGATCTTCATCTTCCTTAAGTTCTTTATAGGGAACAGTACTGTAGCGGTAAATGCCACTGTCATTACTGCGAAGAACACAAGCATCTTCAAAGGTTCGAAATTAACTTCCATCGACATTGTCTGTGCACTCATAAGAGCAGCATTCAATACAACCGTCATTAATGTTCCGATTATCGTTCCGGTTGCTGAAGCAGTCATAGAAGCGATAAGGACTTCCTTAAAGAGAATACCTGAAAGCTTTTTCTTATTCATTGCCGTGGAAAGCATGACCGCACATTCCTTCTTTCTTCCTTCAAAGCCAAGGAGCTGGTTGGAGATCATACCGATTGCTGTCATTCCAATCGAGATAGCCATGATCGCGGTTGTAACTGCAATTGTCTTTGCATTGTCAGATTCAAGCTGTTCGATAAGTTCATCTTTGGTCGACAATTTATTATATGTATTCTTGGCATATGTCTCCAACGTGTTCTTAAGAGCATCCGGATCTGAACTATTCATAAGGAGCAATCCGGGCATATCGTTAAACAATCTCTTGTAATCGCCCGGACTTACGAGAATGTTTACCGTACCACCGCCATAATAATTTGTCTCAACGATATTGGCGACCTTAAACTCTTCTTCCATAGGAAGCAGATAATCAGGGCCTATAGTGACCTTTAATGTATCGCCTACATGAAGATCGTATTTATTCGCCAGAGTCTTAGTAACTGCAATACTGCCGTTTTCCAATGATTCCGGAAGTTGCTCAAAACCTGTGAAGTATTTGAAGCCACCTTCAGGCAGAGAGAAGAATTCAACATAAGAATCTAACGTCTCATCGTTAAACCAAACAGTAGCAGGGCTGCTATAGATCATTTCGGTGTCAGTTACACCTTCAACGTTATCGATATATGAATAGTACTTAGCAGCCTTTTGAGTCTCCATTACCACATCACAGTTATATGCAATACCGCTCACAGAATCAGATAATCCTCCGGCAAGTGCATACACAACGATACACATAGCTGCTGCAGTAGCACTGAGGACGCCACTTCCGACTGTACTCTTTCTTGATATTGTTTCGGTAGCAGCCAAAGACCAGGCTGTATTTCCGCTTCTTTCTGCGATCTTTCCGATAAGACCGGTTACTGCCTTGAGGATCCTCGGGAAGAGCAATGCAAGTGCAACAACTGAAGAGAGAATGCAGAATGTAGCACCGATAATATTCTTTCTGAAAAAGAACGTCACAATAGCAGCAACAACAAAGACTAGACCGATTATCAGGGATGATTTGCTGAATCTATAAGCAGTGTCCCTGTTATCGAAGATAATATCTCTGATCGATGTTTTAAGAGCTTTAAGGATCGCCTTAAGAGGAATAAGACATTCGACAAGTACCGCGCCGATTATGATTCCTGCCACGAGAACCACGGGATAAGGCGGGAACTCAAGCTTGATATCATCTGAACCCGTATTGAATAAAAGGTTCAGTATAGGCAGTCTGATAAAAGAATAAAGCACAGTTGCCGGAATGCTTCCGAACAAAGCATAGAGAACATTTTCGAGCAAAAGGATGCGTGCTGTACGGGCAGTGCTCATTCCGAGACTTCTTAAAGTGCCTATATAGGGCATTCTCTCGCTTACGATCCTGTTGCAGATCGATGCAGTAACAAAGATAACCAGAAGAAATGCTACAACGAACATAAGCATGAATACTGCCTTAAGTTCATCCACCATTGCATTATCTGAATCCGAGAGATAAAGATCGGTATAGGTAGCCGTAGGATACTTTTCTTCAATCATCTTCTTTGCTTCCTTGATCTTCGTATTATCTTTAAGATCTACAAGGAGCATATCAGCATCCTGGTATCCGCAGCTGAGCATAGTGCTCGTATTGAGATTGACTACTCCCGAGTTTCCCGCGATAAGAGGGTTTTTCATATCAGCAGGTAATAATCCGCCGATAGTAAGTTCGACCTCCTTTTTTGCCCTGTCGTGAACGGTGATCTTATCACCTTCTTTATAACCATAGTTTTCAGCAAACTTCTTGGTTATATACATCTCACCGTCTTTGATGTCGAGCGGAGGGAGGAACTCCATGCTTTCAGCGTCTTTTGGATCAAGACCATATATATGAAGAGAATCTGTTGTTACGTAGCAGTATTCACCGTCGATCTTCTTATAAAGGAGCTCGGAGTTAGCGACAATGATCATGGTATCTGCTTCGGGAAAACCATCAGGGAGCTTGGATACATCGCTTGCAGCCATCAATATAAAGTCAGCTCTTGAGATATTGCCCATGAAAGTGGTCAGAACTTTTGTGATGCTGTCACCCAGATCAAAGCACAGCAATGCGCAAAGGCTGCACATGAATATCGCGAAAACCACCAGCAATGTACGGAAAGGTTTTCCGAATATGTTTTTCAATGAATTCTTAAATACAATATTCATCTTCTATTCCACCCCATTAATACCATCTCGAAATACGTTTCTCGGGAGCGATGTACATTCCATCGCCCTCCTTGACATCATATGTCTCATAGAATGCATCGATCGATGACAGGATCGCATTGACTCTGATGTATGAGGGACTGTGCACATCATATGCAATCTGGTCTATGATCGCATCGTCAGTACGCATCTCGCACCAGATCTTCGCATAGTTCTCGAAAAGCTTGATCCTGTCTTCCTTCGTCTTGCACAAAGATACGATGCACTCTACACCACCGAGGTCAGCATAGTTCTCGCCGAGTGTCTGTTCACCGTCAACGTGGTAATAGCCGAACACTTTAAAGTTATCTTCGAAATACTTTGCAGCCTTCTCATTGCGTGCTTCAAGAGTCTTAAGATCACTTTCATTGATCCAAGAAGGATCATATTCACCCTTTGAATTGAAAAGAATGCAGTTGCTGTCAAAAGCATGACCCATCTCGTGTGCGATTACAGCTCCAAGTCCGCCAAGATTTGTGAAGTAATCAGCCTTTGCATTGAAGAAAGGATCATTAGTGATCGCAGAAGTAATGGTGATCGTATTGCTTGAAGAATCGTAACATGCGTTCATCATCTGCATCGGCATATTGATTTCTGTTCTGGATACAGGTGTATTCTTATTGAACTTTTCTACGCTCTTATTATAAGAGTGACGTTGATAATCACGGCAAAGCTCGTAGTAGTTATTACCGGTGATATCGCTATATTCAGAAGGATCATGTCTCTTGAGATCAGAACCTGTCAGATAGATTATATTTTCGAGTTTTTTCAGAAGTTCTGCTCTTGTCGCATCGCTGAGCCAGGAAGCATTCTTGATTATCTTTCTGTAGCCATCCTTGATGTCATCACACATTTTTCTCAAAGCTTCATCTGTCTCTGCAGAATAATGACGCTCCACATAGATAGGATCTGTCTCTTCATAGAACGTCGCTTTTATCTCATTGATCGCCTGGTCATGTTCCGATTCATAGTTTCTGCCTTTGTATGATGCAAGCAGATCATAGTGAGGAGCGATATATCTCATATAAGACTTGTATATCTCACCTAATTCCCATGCCTTAAGAGCTTCAAGATTATCTTCTGTCAGCACCTTATTAAGTGCCTTAAGCTGATTCTCATCCGTGATGCAATACTTTTTGGCAGCATTCTTATCTATTCCCATTCCGGCAAGATAGCTGTCAAGATCAACATTGCTTAATAGCTTCTTTGCCTCATCTGAACCTATGACCTTCTGATACTTAAAGACCATTGGATCTTCGGTTATATCGAGGTCTGTCTCCGCATAAATGTCCAAAGCGAGCATGGCCAGCGCTTTGCCATACTTATCTCCGGTCTCTTTATCATAACCTCTTGTACTTAACACAACTTCGGCATCTCTCTTAATAGAGAATGCAGCATTGTTACTGTCACGCATTAAGGTAAAAGGAACGCTGAGAACACCACTAAGCTGACTTATATTCATGACTCTCTCAGTAGGCTTAAAAGGATTTATACCCGTACTGATCAAGACTATTCCACCTACTCCATACTCTTTTTTAAGTCTTGCATCGAGCTGGAGAAGTTCCTTGACCGAACCCGCTTTGTCAACAGCTTCGATCATATCCATTAGATCTTGAGGTATCTTCTCTTTTTCAAAGTCATACGCCTGGAACATTTTATAAGCTCGCTGTATGACTTCCTCTTCAGAACCCTTCTTGTAACCTGATCCTGCAACGCAGTCATCGATGATCTTCTCTATCTGATCATCGATAAGATCCGTCTTGAAAGCAACTTCTACTGTTGGTTCGCCATACTTGAACTCGGATGTATTGAATCTGTCCTGATTAACAAATCTGAAGTAGTCATCCTGCGCTCTTAACGGCTTGTTATCCTGAACAGTAGTCTCAGATGTTGTGGGCTGATTCTCAATCACAGCTCCACAGCCTGTCAGGACTGGCAAAACCATAGCAGTAGCAAGCACTATTGCTGCAACTCTTTTCATATTCCTTCTCCCCTTCTTGGATTTTGCATCCTAATCTTACACAAGCAACCTTAACGCACAATTCGGCTTACCTTAAGTAAACCTTAACAAGGTGCACCTAAATAATATTATAAAGATATATCGTTTCTGTATTTTTTCTTAATTATTCCTAAATTATCTACTAAATACGGAAATACGGCCTTTCTGCATGCTATAATGCGGCTAAAGAATACGGGTGGGGTGGATTAATATGAGCAAGAGGAACAGAAGGTATCAGCTTCCAAGGAACTGGATAGTTTTACCTATTATCATTTACACCGTTTTGATCATAGTCACATTTATCGCTATTTCCATGTCGACCGTGATCTTCGCTGAATACACCACAAATCTCAAGGCAAAAGCTGAGACTGAGGCTGCCTTCAGTTATGCGGAACTGTATGAGAATGCATCAGAAGACCAGTTAGACAACCTGTACAGCGAGATCAGCTCAAAATATGAATTCTTCATCGCTGATAAGGACTGGAATGTGCTCTATCCTTCCGGAAGCCAGATGACTCTTGTCATTCCGGAAGAAGAGAATGAGTTAGAACCACTGAACGCATCATTCGTTACCAACATTCCGGGGTTCGATAAAATGCCTCTGGACCCTGACAGTCTGAGGATCATTGTTGCAGATAATGCCAGATACTGTGCCGACAAAGATACGTCATTCTTCAACATCGAAGACAACAGCATCTCCCCTAATTCCTTCGAGATCTTAAATGATCAGGATCTTCTTACGTCCATCTTTAACAACGGCAGCGTTCCTGTCCCTTACTGGACTGTCTTCGAAGTTAAGGAAGGAAAAGAGCTGATCGCTTTCAAGACGCATATTGATATTCATCTTACAGATGTCATCTATATCGGCTGCTTTGCTCTGTTAAGCACTGTTATCTCAGGAATCATCTTCATACTTCTTCTGATCAATGTCATCAGGACTCATATAAATAACAGAAAGATGAGAAACATTGTCTTCAGAGATCATGTCACAGGAAACCGTAACTGGTTCTGGTTTGCATTAAAGAGCAAAGAGATATTAAGGAAGAGAAGAAACAACGTACAATACGCCATTGTCAGTCTCGCGTTCGTAAGATACAGGAACTATGTGCTCTGTCACTCAGTCGAAGCAGGCGAAAAGAAGCTTCGCGATATCTGGAAAACTATCAGTTCTTCTCTTGATAAGAACGAGATCTGCGCTCACAGCGCCCTCGCCAATTTCCCGATACTCATAAAGGCTGCCACGGCAGCTGACGCTAACGCACGCGTAGACCGGATCATTAAGAGTCTCTCTGTCCTTAGCGGCGATCACGACTTCAAGTTCCAGGCAGGCGTCTGCATGATCGATCCCAAGATAAGAAAAGATGCTGATATCGATCTGCTCTACAACAATGCGTCTTCCGCACGCGCTACACTTGAGACTACCGATGATACCGGAATAGCCTTTTTCGACAACAAGCTCGTCGAAGATGAGAAGTGGATCGACCTGGTTACAGAGAGGCAGCGTGACGCACTCGAAAAGGAAGAATTCAAAGTCTACTATCAGCCTAAGTTCGATCCCCGCACTAACGAACTCAGGGGCTGTGAGGCTCTTATCAGATGGGTCTCTGATGATATGGGCTTCGTTACTCCCGGACAGTTCATCCCTATCTTCGAGAAGAGCGGATTCATCACGGAGATCGACCACTATATGCTTTCACACGTCGCAAGAGACCAGAAGAGCTGGCTCGACGAAGGCAGAAAATGTGTTCCCGTATCAGTCAATGTTTCCCGTGCTCATTTCGCCGAGACGAATCTGGCTGAGCAGATCAAAGAGATAATCGACAGAGAAGGTGCTCCGCACAACCTTATCGAGATCGAGCTTACTGAAAGTGCATTTTTCGATGACACCAAGCAAATGCTCAAGACGATCAAGAAGCTTAAGAGTTATGGCTTCCTCGTATCCATGGATGACTTCGGTTCAGGTTATTCCTCGCTTAACTCACTTAAGGATATGCCACTTGATATCTTAAAGCTCGATGCCGGTTTCTTCAGCGGTGACAAGCATAACGAAAGAGCTGAGATCGTTGTCGCAGAGACTTTGCAGCTTGCCAAGAAGCTCAATATGACTACCGTCGCTGAAGGCGTTGATTATCAGTCACAGGTAGACTTCCTCGCAGCAGAAGGATGCGACATGATCCAGGGTTACTTCTATTCGAAGCCGATGCCAAAAGAAGAATATGCATTAAAGCTCGAAAAGAAGGCCGTTGATACTCCTGAAGTTCCCAAGGAAGATGACAGCGTAAAGGAAAACTCTGCTCCTGATGCACCCTCAAAAACCGAAGAAGATCAGGCAGAAACAGTTCCTGCTCCTCAGGAGCCGGACGATACTGACGGCGGTGAAGATAACGGACAAGAGTAGAAATACTTAAATAAAATTGATACAATTTATTCCAGTTTTGAATAAGGGGTAACGATTTATGAAAAGGATTCTTTCTACTGTACTGTCAGTAATTCTCTTGGCATTGATGATCCCGGGGCTTACCGGATGCAAGGCAAAACCTAAGGATTGGTATAAAGAGACGCTTGATTACTATACAGAAGGCGTTAAGACCAACTGGGCAAATGAAGATAAGAGCTTAAGACTGAATATTTCCCAGGATCTCAAGGATTACTCCAAGAACAGAGGATATCTTCTTACTGACCTTGATGGTGATGGCGTTGATGAGCTCCTGATAGGCTTTACCGATAATTCAACATCAACCAAGTTTACCGATGTCGTAGTCTGGCATTCGGATCTTGGCGCATCAAAACTCCTGGGCGGAGCTGAAGGTTACTACATCGGATTATGTGCAAACAATGTTCTTTCTGTGGATTCAGAGTACGGATCACAGAGAGAGCGTACGTTCATGAAGTGGAATTCCAAGAAAAACGCATTCGATGTCATCTCTGATGGAGAAGGCAAATATCTGCCTATGAAGTGGGAGCTTACACCTTTTAAGTGATCAGACAGGCTTATTGTGCCATTCGTATTCCGGATGTCTTGAATAGTATTCTTCCTTAACATCGTACATTCTGGCATCTGCTATCTGCATCGCCTTGCGGACATCATCATATTCGGAGCTGTGACAAGCGCCGTATGCGAAGTGCGCTCTTTCAGGACGCTCTGCTCTCTTTATAAGCTGGTCCTTCAACTCTGAGAATGATTCAGCTGTAGTATCCGGTGCGATTATAAGGAATTCATCACCGCCGACACGGTAGATCTCGAGCTTCTCGCTCTTGATCTCCTGAAGCGCAGATGCGACATCCTTAAGGAGATTGTCGCCTGCCAGGTGGCCCTGCTTGTCGTTGATCGTCTTAAGACCGTTTACATCGATAAAGAAAACACCGAAAGGCTTCTTGATCTCATTATCGCCGCTGACATCTTCACTGATCCTGTTGTTCATGGCATTACGGTTATAAACACCGGTCAGAAGGTCAGTGGAACTCATGATCTTCATCTTTCTTACGTTCTGCTCGTTGGCGATCTCAGCAGATATGATAAAAGCTGTGATGCCAAGTGTCTCCTTGATCATCATCGTCTTTTCGACATCAAAATTACCGGCCCAGATATAACCTATTGTCTTATCATTTGATCTGAGAGGCTGTATAACGATGCTCTTAACATCGACATATCTCAAAGATGCGATCCATTCAGGAGCGATCTTAGCAGCATTTTCCATATCCCTCTCATTGGTCATGACAAAGCAATTGCTCTTGTTGATAAGCTTTGGCCAGCTCTCGATGACCATACGGAATTTTTCAGTAAGATAAGAATCGGTCGGCTGCTGCGCCTCATCCTGATAGTCATAATCTTCGCAAAGAAGCGAGTATTCCCTCTTATCGTAATCAGTAAGAAGAATGCTGCATCTCAGGGCTCCACACTGCTTGCGGATATCCTTGACTACTTCTTTCATTGATTTATTGAAATCAGACGTCTCACGCAGTTTGAGACATGTCTTAATAACATTTGCAGCGGTTTCCGAAGAGATATCCGCAAGTTTATCTACATCAGCCTTCGGATTCATCTCATAAGAGAACAATACGAGTTGTTTATCGGGATCAGAGGAATTAAGAGGCATGTAGAATACCTCCATCCAGGCGTTATACAACTCGATATCAAAATAAGTGTGGTAAGGTTTTCCACTGGAAGCACACGATTCCACAAGTGATTCGAAGTTAGCTGCCTGTGGAATATATCTGGTATAAGGAACGTCTTCAACAAACTCATCAAGTGACTTAACAACAGTCATCCTGTAAGCATCATTTCCATCAACGACATGGTATCTTTCAGAGCCATGCTCTGCCTTAAGATCTACAGACAGAACACACGCAACACCTTTAAATGTCTCCAGGAAAGCCTTGAATTCGCTCATACTAATCCTCTAAGATTTAAAAAGATATTTTTATTATACTAGCAAAAAACAAAGCTGACACAGGCTTTATCCTTATTTATCGAAAGTTTACCTTAGTTCATATTTTCGAAAAATCAGAGTTTGAGAAGCACTGCTCTGCACGGAGCACCGTCTGATCCACCGAGATTTAACGGTGCGGAATTCAAAAGATAAACACCATCAGGAACCTCTCCAAGCCTTATGCCTTCGAGAAGCACGATCTCAGCGCCAAGCATTATAAGATGAACTGCCATCGGTGCATCAAGCGGTCCGACCGTCTGTGACTCGTTTCCGAAAAGCAATATCTTATTCTCAGCGAAAACCTTTGCAGCTTCTTCTGTCATGGTCGCATCGCCTTTTACCAGGATCCTGTTATAGCAATCACATTCGGTATTTCCGGAACTTAACGCAGCCTCTCTGGCCTGTGATATAAAAGAATGGGCATCTTCAGCTGTTATATCACCTTCATGTGAGATGACAAAAGCATATCCGATGAACCGTTCCATATCGACCTGATCTATAGTCTTGCCGTCATTGATGAAGTGATATGGTGCATCTACATGGGTACCGTTATGAGCGCACATCTTAAATGCAGTCAGATTGCAGACCGCACCATCGCTGATACTCAGTTTTATCTCTTTCTCAGGTGAAGGATCCCCGGGATAGACAGCGCAGCTGAAAAGTTCCTGTGTTATGTCGTAGATCTTCACGGTTTATACCTCCAAATAGCTGTTGTAACAATGTTACAGTCTGTCAACCACAAGGCTTTTGCGCCTCACTCCAATTATTGATTCATCAGGTCAGTTTCATGCCTATTTACACGCTTATTATAACATCCGGCACATTTTGCTTCTGACATCAGCACCGCAAAAATTACATATTTTAGGGAAATATTATTTATCCGGGTTAAGCCTGTATGCTATATCTATTGTAAAAACAGGAGGCTTATGAGATATGGCTCAGAATGTTTTGGTCACCGGTGCAGGAAAAGCTGTAGGACTTGGATTCAACCTCGTGCTCCGTTATCTTGAAGCAGGCGATACTGTTGTAGCAACGATCAGAAAACCCTGCCCTGAACTTGTAGATCTCAAAAAAGAATACGGGAACAGACTTATAACCCTTACGATGGATATCAGCTCTACAGAATCCGTCAACAAGGCTGCAGAAGAATTAGTATCTGAACTGGATCATATCGATCTTCTGATCAACAATGCCGTATCTGTCTCTCCTGACTGCGACAAGGGATTCTTTGACGCAGATCTCGATTACATCGCAAGGACAGTGGACATTACAGCAGTAGGTGCCATGCGCGTTATCAAAGCCTTCTACCCGTTTCTTATCAAAAGCCCTGACACAGCACTCATAATGAACATCTCATCAGAGGCAGGCAGCATCACCAGATGCTACCGCACCAACCTGATAGATTACGGAATGGCCAAAGCCTCAATGAACATGGCCACAATGAATCTCTATAACACCCTCAAGGATGAAAGGAAGGTGAACATTTTCGCTGTTCACCCCGGCTGGATCAGGACTGACGGAAGACCGGACAATCCCGCGCCGCTTTCATCTTATGAGGCCGCAGAGATACTGCGTGTTCTTTTCGAGAAGAAAAGATATGACTTCGAAGGCCACCGCTTCATAACAAACCTGGATGAGGACTACCCCTTCTGATCACCCGAGTGAGAAGACAAATCCTGCAAGCGGCGACATAACGATCATAAGTACCGAGAAACAGAACGAGTTAACTGATATCAGCGTCGCCCTTTGCTCTGCCGGCACCATCTGGTTCAAAGCAATGTCTGATCTTATCTGTATTAGGTCATCAGCAAATGCCGTCGCAAAGCCTCCAAGCGTCATCAGATACCATATACCTGTAAACTCGCTGGCAAGCCCTATGAGCGCCAGTGAGATGCAGAAGATAAACAACTTACCCAGCGTCACCTTCTTCACCTTACGCGCAGCCAGAGCGCCCAGGATGCCGCCCATCGACATGATGAAGAGCAAAGGTCCCAAAGTCCAGTCAGGAATCCCCGTCATCGGGAGCTTCGCCTGCAGGAAGAATAAGAGCAGCACATCGATACCGCCGACCAAAGCGTTCCTGAATATGAGTCCGGCTACCTTCTTATTGCCTTTAAGGAAGCTGAACGCACCCCTGTAGACATCTCTGATCCTCTTGCCGAGTGATTCTCCTGCCTTATTGAGGATGACCTTATTCTCACGCAGGGACAAAAGGAAGATCATGTTTATAAGAGACAATCCGAGTGACAGTGTATGTGCATTCCTGTTTCCCATAATGACAGCCACACCCGCGAGAAGTGTCGCAAGACCATTCGATATACGGTAGATAGTTGTCTGCGTCGAGATATACCTGTCGTACTTACTCTCCTGCCCTTCTTCAAGCAGAGAATCATAAGCAAGCGCGCTGTCGCTTCCTGATGCGAAGTTATATGAAAGCGCCGAGAATCCGACCGACACGCATACGGCCGCAAAGCCCGGAATAAAGCCTCTTACAATTGCAGAGCACATCCCCATCATACAGCTGACGATGAGGCTCTTCTTGCGCCCGAACACATCAGCAAACATGCCTGAAGGGATCTCAGCCATGAGACTTACGATGTGGAAAACCGTCTCGGCAAAGCCGACCTGAATAAGCGAATAACCGTCGCTTACCAAAAGCAGCACCCACGCTGCGCCGGCGATCGAGATGTTGGATATGAAATTTGATATATACAGAAGCGTGAGCTGCTTCTTAGTGCTATTTTTTGACATAAAAAAACTCCTTTTAATTCAACTTTGAATAAAAGGAGAAGTCATAATTTTCTGAATAAATCCTATGCGTTATTTCCTACAAATAGGCAGACTTCTCCCATAGGACGCCTTGATGGAACCGAACATAAGCTGAATGTTGGGTGTTATCCAATGCATATGAGAGCTGCCTTTCTTTAAGATTTCTATGGGTAATATAACATAATCCATTTCGCGGAGCAATGCTAAAAGGCTTCCGACTCTATCGCCATGTTTTTCGCGGGAAAAAGCTGGAATCAAAGTCGGAAAATGCGAGATTCCGACTTTTCCTCCATGTTTTTTGCAGAAAAAGATGGAATAAAAGCTGTCACCAATTCTTTTCGAGATGCTCAGCGAGCCTGTCGCCTTCATATCTGAACTTCATCGTGAAGAATCCCGAATCCTTATGCTCACCGAAAAGATAATCGAACATGATCTTATCGCCTTCCCAGACAGGAAGATCACATATATCCTTCAAAGGCACCCAGCAGAGCTCGCCCTCATCACATGCGTTCTCCGGAAGGACGAAGCTGTCAGGCACAGATGCTGTGAATACATGCATGTACTCGGTAGGATATTCGGATGAGATAAAAGTGATAAGGCCTCTGTAAGAGAAGTTCTCGAGCGAATCGAAGCCGATCTTTGCCTCCTCGGAGAGTTCTCTTAAGACGCACTCTTCAGCAGTCTCATCAGACTCGAAATGTCCGCCTATGCCAAGATACTTGTCGAGGTTCATGTCGCCTTTTCTGGTCTTGCGGATAAAGAGACAGTCGCTGCCTCTGGTGATATAGATCAGTGTTGTGAGATTCTCAACGCGCATGCGGCAGAAAGCTTAGAACTCAGCCTTTGTCTCGCCGTAGTCGATAGAATAATCGCCGTCAGCAAGGGCGATATTGAAGTTAACACGGTAGATGATGTAAGAAGATACATCGATCTTAAATGTCTCAGCCAGTGCGCACCACTTATCAGCGATAGTAACGATATAGCTCTCGCGGTGCATAGGAAGGAAAGGTGTCAGAGGGAACATATGCTTGGAGATGATATCTCTCTCGATATCATTAAGTCCGAAGTCCCTGTCAGCATTCCTCATGGCAACACCGGGATGAGTAAATCCGTGGACTCTTCTGCCCGGAACATTCTTGTCGTGCCAGTCGTAAAGGAAATAATCGTGAAGGAGCGCGCCTCTTACAAGGCTGTCTCTGTCCACTTTGATCTTAAGTGTTCTCTCAAGGAAATGTGCGAAAAGAAGGCTGTACTTGGCAACTGCAAGGCAATGCTCGAAAACAGTTGTCTCACCATGCTGAATAAATGTCTTCATCACCTGAGCTTCAGGACTCAGGATGATATCCTTGCCGCGGCTGAAAAGTTCCTTCGCGAGCCTATATTCAGTTATGCGTTTTGCAAAATGTAAAGCCAATCTATACCTCTTACGCTTTGAGATTATCAAAGCATGTTTTTCACACCGCCAATAGTATACCGCAACACTTCTTAAAATGCTCTTAATTATCTATGACATTTTTCTGACTGATAACTCGTGGTGACGAGATGGTGTTCTCATGCCACCCGCCCTGGCGACAGGTGTGCAAAAATGGTGCCAGAATCCACTCAAATTAGCACCAAATCGTGCATTTCAGGGCCAAATTGCTCATTATGGTGCTAAATCCCTTCCAAATTGGCACCATTTTTGCACTGGCCGAAAACAAGACGATTTTGGTCCTTTCCGTCACCATTTCGTCACCAGCGATAATATCAGGTGTGGAAATGGAGCAATCGACACCATTCTTTCCACCAAGTCAGTTTTTCGCTGGGTTAATGGGGCGAAAAATAGCCCCAAAAACATTTCCGGGAATTTACTTGTAATACGACTTCTTTACCTTAAGGTTCCACCATATCTTCCAGGTGTCGGTGAACATCTTCCACACATCCTTGAACTTGATACGGCCGAAGGATTCGCCTCTGGTGAAGTTCAGCTCGACCGGCATCTCGATGAGCTTGGCCTTCTTTCCGGATGCCAGAGCCAGGAGTTCAATGTCAAAAGCGTATCCGTCGATCCTTCTTAAGGGTGCTATCTCACGGATAAGAGAGCCTCTGTAAAGCTTAAGTCCGGTCTGCGTGTCGTGGCACTTAAGGCCAAATAGGACTTTGAGCATAAGGTAATAGCCAAGTGAGAATACTTTCCTTGCAAAAGGATATTCAAGCTTGGAATCTTTATGCATCTTTGAACCGATGACGATGTCAGCTCCGGACTTGTTCATCTCTTCGAAGTAGCCGGCGATCATGTCAGGTGAAAGGTCGAGGTCAGCATCTATGAAGCCGACGATATCGCCGGTGCTGTTGACAGCACCCCATGCGACAGCTCCGCCCTTGCCGCGGTTCACGTCATAACCGAAGTCTTTGATGCGGGGATTATCAGCTGCAGCGCGTGCTGCTTCTGCGCCGGTGTTGTCTTTGCTTCCATCGTTGACGGCAATGATCTCATAGTCCGAAGTAAACGCACTAAGAGCCTTATCGATGGTCATGAGATTGTCGTAGATGTGTTCGCCTTCGTTATAGGCCGGAACGACGATACTGAGCATAATTATCCTTCACCGTTAAAATATCCGCGATATTCTAACATATTAGAAGCGTCCGCCGCCACCGCCGGAGAATCCGCCTCCTCCGCCACCGCCGGAGAAGCCGCCGCCACCACCGGAGAATCCGCCTCCGCCTGAAGACGATGACTCATGATGGATGACTCTCTTACGCAGGAACTTATCGGATCTGTCCACCTTGTTATTGGCAGCAATTCCGTAGGTGCTGATAGCAGGGAGCTTGTCGAGTCTTCTTCTGGGTGATGCAAGACCGGTAATCACCAAGGATAATCCGACCGGAATGATGATCGTAAAGAATACGATCGCAGCATAATTCTGGTATTCGTAATTGCCGAGCTGTCTTGTTATCTCTTCTACTGCCGTACCGTACTGTCCGTTTCCGAGCTGGTCAAGGTGACCTCTGAAAAGGCCATAGCACTCATCGTTATCTACGGCAAAATGAGCTGTACCGTATGTGTAAAGCCAGAAGAATCTTCCGCCCTTATAATCGAGTGTAACGTCAATAAGGATGCATACACCTGAGTTGTTCTGGAGAGGGACAGTCTTGACGCTCTTCATGTAGTAGTCTTCAGCAAATCTCTTCTCGTCATCATCAGAGTTTGTGTAGTTGCTGCCCTTATCCTTAGTAGTAACGATAACGACATTGATGTCCTTTTCCTTGGACAGTTTTTTCGCTGCATCTTCGATGGCATCTGCTTCCTCACTCGAAAACAGATTGGCATCATCTACTACCTTTACTGTCTTCTTAGGAGACAGGTTCATGAAGATATAGAAGACCAGGCTTGCAATGATTATGCAGATAAGGCCGATGCCTACACCTATTGATGCGCCGTTAAGTTCAGAAAGCACCGAGAGCTTCGGGGTGCTGTTCTGATTCTGATTCATCTCATTTAAATCAACGTTGTTTTCGCTCATCCCCAGAACCCCCTCATGATCAAACCCAAGACGAATCTTGTGATAACAGCAAGAATACCGAGAACGATGAAGAACAGCATCATCTTCTTAACAGGGCTTACCGGGATCTTGCCGGCAACTTCGCCTGTCTGTCCGTTCATCGCGAAATAATAGTACTTGTTGCGGTACTTGTAAGACATGAACCATACAGGGAGCAATGCGTAGTTAGCTTCCATCGCATCGATCCTGCTTAAGTTCTTCTTGAATCTGTATTTGTCGTAAACTCCCTTTAAGGATCCTTTGAGAGCCGCATCGATTCCATCGAGGCCACGCTTTGTGGCACGTGCAGCAAGGTCCTGCGGCGACTGGTCATACCTGTCGGCATAGAATCCCGGAAGATACTTGTAATCGTAAGGAATAAGAGCATTGAAATCAAAAGGCTCTATAGCTTCCATGAGAAGGTCATCGATCCTCGTCTCACCATCCAGAGGAACATTGGTCCATCTGACTTTTGCATTACGCTCAAAATCAAATGTCTCGATGATCTCGTCGTCTCCGCTGTAGTGGATCTTGTCACCTGTTCCGGAAGCCTCGATCGTACCGTCGATGTTGAAAAGCCAGAACGGAACATAAAGGCCTGTCATCTTCTCAAGGCTCTTCTTCGAAGCGAAGCCGAAAGGTGTCCATTTACCCTTTCCTGCCCACTTGAAGAAAGCTTCTTCAGCAGACTTTCTCGAATACTTGAACGGTATCATGTACTGCGGCTGGAACTGCTCTGTAAGTCTCTTTCCGACAAGTGCAGGAGAACCGCAGAAAGCACAGAATGTAGCAGATGTATGAGCATCTGTTATGAGCTTGGCACCGCATGCATTGCATACGAATTCTGTCTGTTCGGGTTGTGTTTGCTGCTGTCCGGCCTGAGCCTGTTCCTGGACCTGTTCTGCAGCAGACTGAACGTTCTGCGCGGGATCTGTCGGTTCGGCAGGCTTTGCCTCGAGTTCACCAACTGTAATGCCGCTTAATTCTGCAGGATCAAACGAAGATCCGCAGTTAGGACATTCGAGTTTTTGTGTATCAGCATTAAGTGTAAGATTTGACCCGCAATTCGGGCATTTAATTGTATCAGCCATACTATCCCTCCTAGCTTGTCAGTATATCATAAAACGCGCGCGTGTTTTAGAGTTCTGCTTCCATCAAGGCCTTTAATGTCATGGCGTGACTCTTTTCGGAATGAGGATAATCAATAACTTTTGCCTTAACGCCTTTTCGCTCACAGATCTCATTTACGAAGATTTCCGCGAGCTTGGGGTTCTTAAGGAGCACGGGACCTATGAGGCTAATACCCAGGAGACTGTTCTTTCTTACTGCATCTTTTGTCATCGGAACATTGCCGATCACCTTTACCGCATCGAAAAGAAGTTCTTCATTATTCTCCGGAACTCCTGCCCTGTTGACGAATCCGACATAGCGTTCGTTTATAGCGCAGTCTTCCAGAACGACATCGCCTGTGTAGCGCTTTTCGATCTGCTCTTTGAATGTGAATCCGAAAATGCCGAGGCCTTCGACAAATGAGCCGTCAGCAGTGGTAATTCCCTTACCTAAGATATCGTAACTGTTTCCTGTAAAAAGCATAGGGACACCGTCGTCCACTGCTTTCACAAGAGCGTCCTTAAATCCGGCAAGATGCTTTGCCGCAATGTTCCTGTTGGACTCAAAACCTGAACCCATATAAACAAAATCAACATCCGTAAAATCAATGTCGCTGTCAGTTACGGTACGCTTTATTATCTCGACTTCAAAGCCCTGGTCTTTAAGCCTTCTGTCCATGATCCTGACATTGCCGTTGTCGCCGTAAAGGCTCATGAAATCCGGATAGAGATACAAGATCTTTACGTTCATGAGAGTTCCCTCCTTGTCACGATCGATAAGATCTTCTCCTTATCAGAGAAACATGTGATCACATAAAGGAAAGAATCGAGATTATGTGCGCAGTAATCCGCTGCTTCCTGAACTGTCGTAAAGCAGACGGTCTTATCAGGATCTGCACCTGCAAGTTCAAATCTGACTGCCAAGTCATCGCAGTACTGGCCTGCAAGGATTATCTTCTCGACATCGCTTCCGCAGAGCTTCTCGAAATTAATATCCCAAAGCCAGCTGGAATCAGAAGTATAGTACTTGCGGCTGATCGCATCGACGATTATCATGACGCTCTTCTTACGCTTATCATTTGCAACGACATCGATCGAGCGGTCGTATGAGACAGAATTCTCGTGCTTCGAAAGAAGAAGTCTTCCGTCAAGTTTTCCGAGTGTAAAGTCAGAGATCCTTCCTGACTTAAGGATATAACCTCCGAGAGATTCAGCTGCCTTCTCAGGAGCAATTCCGGAAGTCACTGCCGCAGTAAATGCAGCAAGGATATTGTAGCAATGGTAAATACCTGTAAAGAATACCGGGATCTCATATTTGCCATCGATCGTGATCGAAGCTTTTCCGTCTATTTCCTGAGTTGAAGTAAGCGAATGATCAGCAGCGTGTCTTTCAAAACCGCAGGATGTACACTTGAACTTACCGATGTGATTGTAATGGTAATACTCATACTCCATGGGTTTCTTGCAGACAGGACAGTACTTGCCGTCATCGTAGATTCCCTCATGAGTCTTCGTATCGGAAGGAAGATTATCAGCACCGAAATAAATAGTGCCTTCCCTGCCCTTTCCAAAGCTTGCGACGAGCGGGTCGTCAGCATTGAGGATCAGGGTCATGTCATCGTAGACAGCCTGTCCGATAACGCTCTTAATGAACTCCGGATGACCGTTCCTTGTCATCTGGTCCCTGTAAAGGTTATTGATAACAAAATACTTCGGATGGAAATACTTAAAGATGTGTCTTGAATATCTCTCATCTGCTTCGAGGAGAACGACATCGCTCTTGACCTTGCCACTCATCGTGGAATCACTTATAAGGAAAGTAACAACACCTTCGATCTGGTTGGATCCTTCCTTGTTATATGCAACCTTAAGTCCGTTGCTTCTCAATATGTGCGCGATCATCTCAACTGTGGATGTCTTGCCGTTAGAACCCGTAACTGCTAAAGACAGTTCCGGAAGCTTCAACTGCGAGAGGATATCAGGACAGATCTTAAGAGCATATTTGCCGGGCAGACTGGAACCGCGCCCTGCAAGCTTTGCGAGGCCTCTTATGATCTTGCAGACAAGAATCGCTGTAAAAACTCTGATCTTCATAGGTTGCAATTATAACACGAGGAGCCCCCTCTTTTAATATTAAATATATGGTGGGGAGCAGAGCGCCCCTGGCAAACCCCTGATTTTCCTTATTTTTGCCCGAAAATCAGGTCCGGCGGACAGATTCTTTTTCGAACACTTTTCAACAAAAGTGTTTACAAACGAAATCAAAGGTATATAATTGCCACATGACGAATTTTGCATTTACATGGCGTGATTTCTTTTTTGCCTTTAGAAATAGGGGTTAATGTTCACTGCATGTAAATAACGACTTGATTTACGTATTTAATGAGCCCCGCAGTGAACAAGACTGTGGGGCTTTTAATTTGACGGAGGATGAAAAACATGACACAAAAACAGGCCGGAAAACGCATTGAAGAGATCGATCAGCAGATCAGAGAACTTTTCGCTGAAAGGCTCGAGGCAAGCAAGATGGCAAACGAGACTCTGAGCAAATCAGAGATTGCTTTAAAGAGCAGACGTTACGAGAGAAGCTATCTTTCAGGACTTGAGACTTCCAACTCTCTCATCGACAACTACGAGCGCGTTCTCTTCACCACGATGTTCAACTTAAGCCACTCTTACCGCAACATGGAGTACGGCACGAGGACTGAACTTGCCGATCAGATCCATGCAGCGCTTGAGACAACACCCAAGGAATTCCCCAAGTCACCCATGGTCGCCTGCCAGGGTATCGAGGGAGCTTATTCACAGATCGCTACAGACAAGATCTTCCGTCATGCCAACATCATGTATTTCAGAACTTTCGACGGCGTATTCCAGGCAGTCGAATCCGGACTTTGCAAGTTCGGCATCCTCCCCATCGAGAACAGCTCTTTCGGTTCCGTTACCCAGGTCTACGATCTTATGGTCGGCCACAAATTCCACATCGTCAGGGATTACAAGTTAAGGATCAGCCACAAGCTTCTCGCAAATCACGGTACAAGATTTGAAGATATCCGCGAAGTTTATTCCCACAGCCAGGCTATCGGCCAGTGCAGCAAGTTCCTTAAAGAACATCCGGATATCAAAGTAAACATCGTCGAGAACACAGCTGTCGCAGCCAAGAGTGTTGCCGATTCGGGAAGAAAAGACGTCGCTGCAATCTCATCTGCTGACTGCCAGCAGCTCTATGGACTTGAAGCGATCAGGGACGACATCCAGAACACAGATAACAACTACACACGTTTCATCTGCATAACAAAAGATCTCATGATCTTCCCCGGCGCATCAAAGACATCCGTAATGCTCGCTTTGGGACACACTCCGGGCGCACTCGCAGATACACTTGCGAAGTTCTCTTCTCTTGGCCTTAACCTCACCAAGATCGAATCCCGTCCGATCCCCGGCAAGGACTTCGAATTCATGTTCTATCTTGACTTCGAAGCATCAGCTTATTCTGAAGAAGTCATCTCGCTCCTTTGCGAGCTTGACGCTGAGCCTACCGAGTTCGCTTATCTTGGAACATATATCTGACGGTATAACTTTTCGAAAATCTATACGGGGCATCTCACGGGATGCCCTGTTTTTTGTTGTTCAGAAAGCGCCTGCCGATAATAATCAAAAAAGGTGCCCTTTTTCAAAGGCACCTTTCATGATTGACTGATAATTATCTGATCAGAACTGTGATCCGACAGCTGCAAAGATTGCGATCGTAATTGCGATTGCGAAGTATGCAAAATAGATACCCCAGAAGATCGTGCTTGCTATTCCGGAATATCTGCCTGCACGGCTTAACGCGGAAGATACTTTGATCCTCTCTGTGTGAAGACCGCCGCGGCCGATGTAATCAAGAATGCTCTTTCTGTTCTTGGTAGCCATGTTGATAGCAATGATGCTTCCGATAGGAAGAGAACTGATACAGCAAGATACGATAGCCTTTGTAAGGAAGTCCTTGGCAACAGCAGCGTAGTTAGGATCTATGGGCTGCTGGGGCTGTGCCTGATATGCCTGCTGAACGGGCTGATATACTACAGGCTGGACAGGCTGCTGATATGCGGCCTGCTGAGGCTGTACGGGCTGAACCGGCTGTACAGGCGGCTGATACTGATTGTTGTTTTCCATAATCTAATCCTCCATAGAGTTAGTACTTATTCCATCGAGCATTATTGTATAGCGAACTATTCTGCATTGTCAAAGCGAATGCGGCGAAAATAAGGTAAAGTTAAGATTACAGCATCGAATGATCGATGTATTGAAGACGCATCTTTTATTATCGCAAATATGCAATTATTTCCCTTCAGGATAGAGGACCGGAAGTGTCGGCAGTGCCGTAGACACAGTCTGTTCAGGAATGTCTGCGACAGGTGTAATGGTGCCGTCAGGACTGATCGAAACCGGTGTTCCCATTCCCTTCTTTACCAGCGATACATAATCAGCAACTGATTCCAGTTTGTTCTCGAAAAGCATTCCGCCCATCGCATTATCGTGAAAGAAATGAATATCGGAACCGGCTGTCATTGGAAGGCCTAACTTGGTGCAGTATTCAAACCCCAGAGCATTCATGTTCGCTTTGTTGGCTGCGTTATATACTTCAATTCCGTCACAGGCAGTCGGTGCGAGCTTGATATCCGTAAGGTAATCCCTCTCCCTGAATGGATGTGCCTGGATCATGAGACCGCCTGCCTTGTGAACTGCTTCAAGGAGTTCATGTCTTGTCATCTCCATGATGCACTCATTATTAAGGAGCCATTCTTTATCGATTCCGTAAAGAAGATATTCATCTTTCCAGAAGTTATACTCGACACCGAACATTACTTTAAGATCAGTGCCCTCCGATGCCTTCAATGCACGCTCATAGCCGGAGCAGTAGATCTCAACCCTTTCCTTCCAGGGAAGGTCTTCAGGAACGCATGTGTTGCCGTTAAAGAAGTGATCCGTAACGATTATTCCGCTGTAACCCTTCTCGAGCATGTAAGGGATATAATCCTCACCATGAACCTTACCGCATGCACTTGCCTCGCATGTGTGAAGATGTGTCTCGTATAAATAACTCATTGATCTCTTATCCGTTCTATGTTTTTTCCGCGAAAATGCTATCACTTGGGCTTTCCCAAATCAATAGAACGTTGAAAACATAAGCGAAAAGTGGTATTAGAAGGTATTGGTTTTTTACGGTGGATAATATGAAAAAGTACGCTTCTCAGTTTGACATGATGACACAAAAGCCTATACCGGCCCTTATCATAAGGCTTGGTATACCTACCATGATCAGCATGTTCGTTACCACGCTCTACAATATGGCTGACTCCTACTTTGTAGGAAAGATCAACACATCCGCAAGCGGTGCTACAAGCGTTGTCCTCGGCCTTATGGCGATACTTCAGGCGATAGGCTTTATGTTCGGTCACGGAAGCGGAAGCATCATCAGCAGAAAGCTCGGACAGAAAGATATCGAGAGTGCAAGGACATTCTCTGCCACAGGATTCTATTCAGCCCTTTTCTCAGGATTTGCGATACTGATACTGGGAAGCATCCTTCTGACACCTCTCATGCTTCTATTGGGAAGCACACCGACAATACTGCCCTATTCCAAGACTTACGCGATCTGCATTCTCTGCGCAGCTCCTGCGCTCGTATCGAGCTGCGTAATGAATAACATCTTAAGATATGAAGGACGAGCTTTTTTCGCGATGATAGGACTCACATCAGGCGGTATCGTCAACATCTTTCTTGATGCCCTCTTCATGGAAAAGCTCAATATGGGAATTCTCGGTGCAGGCCTTGCTACCGCCATATCACAGTACCTCTCATGGGCGATCCTTCTGACCATGTTCATCTTAAAGAAGACCCAGACTTCGCTCTTCTTCAAATACGCGAAGTTTAAAGCAAATATAATGGGCGACATCATCACGACAGGTCTTCCCAGCCTTGCCAGACAGGGACTTGCGAGCATATCGACCATGGTGCTGAATAACGCTGCAGGCGCTTACGGAGATGCTGCGATCGCAGCCATGGGCATCGCCAACAAAGTATGCATGTTCGTCTTCAGTGCCGTACTCGGAATCGGCCAGGGCTTCCAGCCTGTTGCAGGTTTCAACTTCGGTGCAAAAAAGTACGACCGTGTACGTAAGGGATTCTTTTTTACACTTGCCTTCGGCTCTTTACTTCTCGGAATCGCTGCAATAATCACTTTCGTCAACGCGGGAACATTCATCCAGGTATTCAGAGATGACCCTGAAGTAATCAGCATCGGCATCCCCGCACTCAGAGCGCAGTGCATAGGTCTTCTCGTCGTACCCTTCCAGGTATGCAATAACATGATGTTCCAAAGCATAGGTTACAAGTTCAATGCGACATTCTTATCTTCACTTCGTAACGGACTTTGTTTTATTCCGGTCCTTATAGTGGCAAGCATTATCTTCGGTCTTCCCGGAATACAGGTATCACAGGCCATTGCAGATGTCATGACAAGCCTTATCTGCATTCCTTTTACGGTAAGTTTTTTCACTAAGATCGGTGCAAAAGAAAACTCATCCGGAGATGCCATTTAACAGCACTTCGCGGATGAGTTATTGATGTTTTATTTTCCGTCAGATATCAGCCTTTAAGGAGCGCACTGATATCTACAACGCTGAACTTTCTGATCTTCTCATACTTCGACAGATCTTCATTGACCTTATCTATGACTGACTGCCAGTCACCTTCGATATCAGCCTTATCCTTTACGAAGATATCACATGTAAGAAGATCGTCTCTTATATAAGCCTTTACAGATGCGATCCTGGGATCTGCTTCCTTGACCTTATCGGCTATTCTCTTTGAAGATACATTCTCGCCGTTAAGAAGAACGAGCATGGTATCTTTTCTTCCCTTTACATAGACCATGTTGCCAACGATCTTTCCAAGGTCCCCTGTAAGGAAATAACCGTCTTCGTTAAAGGCTCTCTTAGTAGCTTCAGGATCGTTAAGATAACCGTGGAAGATATTGGGTCCCTTGATGGCGAGTTCTCCGATTCCGTCTTCATCAGGATCGATTACCTTTGCATCAACATATTCGAGAAGAGTTCCCGCACTGTCCATGTCTGTTACGTCAGGATAGTCTATTGAAAAACCTGATGATGTCTCTGACAGGGCATACGCGTTCATGGGATTGATACCTGCATCAATGAATGCCTGACGGATATCGTAAGGGAGGCAAGAACCGCCGATAAACATATATCTCATCCTGCCGCCAACGAGCATCTGCAAAGGAACATTCATAGCCTTGGCTCCTTCGCAGAACTTAACGCAGACAAGAGGAACTGCACAGAAGACGGTGGGCTTTACCATCATCATCTCCTGAGCCATATTCTTGATGTCGCCAGTCAGGTAAATACTGTAGCCGAATACAAGAGAATAAAGGAAATTGAAGATGGATCCGTATGTGTGGTTCAGAGGCAGGAACAGGTAGCAAACATCGTTCGTGTCGACCTGAATTCTTCTTCCGAGTGCTTCATAGCTTGAATAGATATTTTTGATCGAGAGCATAACAGCTTTCGGGAATGATGTGGAACCGCTCGTAAATACGATCTTTGCAGGCTTATCCTCATCAACAGGTTCAAGCGCGAAAAGCTCTTTGCACTCTTTCTTACCTTCTTCGATCATTCTCTCGAAGCTGTCTTCGATGCAGACGAATTCGACTTCCGGGTGCTTATCCTTTACAACATTTATCTGTGCTTCAAGAGCTTTGCTGTAAAGCATCAGAGTGATCTCACACTTACCTATTGCATAGTCGAGATTATCGTCTTTCCAGTCTTTTGAAAGACCAACGCTTAATCCGACATAGTTCATGATGGCAACATCAGCTATCATCCATGCAATAGAGTTCGGGCTGTAGATACCTATGTTCTTTCCCTTGTAGCCGTTGTTTACGAAGTAAGTTCCGAGATAGTTCACCTTCTCGATGAACTCTCCGAAAGTGATTCCGACATACTTGCCGTCAACCATCTCGTGAAGGTAATCAAGGTCCTTCCACTTCTCATAGTCTGCTCTTAAGAACTTTTCTAATTCATTCATTTCTCTATCTTCCTTTCCAGCAATACATATTCATAGACACCTGTGATGTCATCGTTAGCATAAGTCTGTGTGAGCTTTCCGTCCCTCATAAGAGCGCCAATGCTGGGAAGCCCTGTAGCCATAAGTTCTTTCATTATGGCATACACAAGAGCTTTACCAAGGCCCCTGTGCTGCTGGTCAACGCCCATGTAAAGCATTACATAACGCTTCGGCTTTTTCTTCGTCATTAAGATCTTCGCGATGTTAATGGGATTGCCCGTATGATAGACGAGGTTTCCATAGTCAGGAACAGATACATAGAAGCCTACGGCCTTTCCCTGATAGTAAGCAAGCTTTGTCATGCTCATGTTCATTATCTGCTTATAGCTCATGAACACTTCCCTGAAGTTCTCCTGCTCGACATCCTTGAAGATCGGGAAGTCACTATAGAGGTCTGTTACGAGCCTGTAGACATCGTCGATGCATTCAGAGAACTCCTCTTCCTTGGGGCTTCTTATCTCATATCCGGCATTCAGGAATTCCTGGTAATGCTCTTCAAACTTCGGATTCTTATACTCCTCGCCTACGCTTCTGAAAGAATGCGAAGTATAGTGTTCTGCCACTTCAAATCCGTTATCCTGAAAAAGCTTTAAGTAGTAATCTTTGTTGTAAGGTTCACCTGTATAAGGCGTCTCGAACTTGTTGATTTTAAGCCTGTACTTGATCCAGAAGGAAGCATCGACAGGACCTGTCATTCTTGCAAATCCGTTTTCGCTGCAATATGCATACGCACTGTCGAAAAGGAACTTCGCCACATCCTGATTGTTGACGCACTCGAAAAAACCGAAGTATGCAGTGTCATCGCCTTCATAAGATGTGATGCAAAAGCGTCCCTTAACATTTCCCGCATCATCGTAGACAAGGAATTTTGCAAGCGAGAAATACTTGCTCAAAGGATGCTCGCCTTTAAGGATCTTCCTGATCGAATCAGGATCTTCCATATTGTCATTCGAATCGTAGATCTTCTCAGCAAGCTTTACAAAATCCTTGATGTAATTCTCTTCTTTTTCAAATCTTACAAGCTTCATTCTTCCGTTCCTCTTTTCAATATCTCTACTTTGCCTGTATCACCATTCATCCTTATGGTATCGCCTGTTCTGATATTGAGCATAAGATCCTTGATGCCGACTATCGAAGGAATACCGATCTCTCTTGATATGATCGCCGTGTGCGACAGAAGCGATCCCTTCTCCGATATAACACCCTTGGCGGATGTAAGAAGGAATACCCAGCCGGGATCTGTCATCTTCGTTATGAGGATCTTATCTTTAACGTCACCAGTATCTTCAACATTTGTTATGACGAGCGCCTCGCCTTCTGCTATGCCGCCTGAACAGGGCACGCCCTGAAGCTCATTGCTGTTAAGTTTTTTCCTGTAAGAATTAACACGCATGTGATGCTTATTAAATTCAGCACCTGAGAATATTATCCTCGAATAAGGCGGAAGCTCACGGTAAAGCTTATACTGATCCTTGCGCGCGCTGATCTTGCTCTTCATGTCAGCAGGAGAAGATGCCATGGACAATACTTCGTCGATCTTAAGGAAGTAGATGTCGCTCTCCTTTTCGATCAGTCCCTGCTCCTTATACTTAACACCCAGTGTATCGACAATGAGTCTTACGATGCCGTAAATGCGGCTCCTGTTAAGTCTTGATATCTCGCGGTTATAGATGCCGAGTGAACTCTTCTTTACATAAAGCTTAGTAAGGCCGTCGTACTTTTCTTCCTGAGATTTTTCTCTGGTAAAACTCTCATAGGTTTTCCTAAGACGTTCCATGTCGGTTCTGTATTCGGCAATGCGTTTGTCTAAAAGCTCCGGATTACTCCTGAATGTTCTTGATTCAAGTTTCAACTCTTCAAGATTACGGTCACCGAAGCGTCTTATATATTCTTTCTTCGCAGTCTCATATTCTTCTTTTGAATACTCGTCTTTCTTAAGAGCAAGCCTTACCATTTCCTTGACCGGTTTCATGCTCTCTATATCTGAGATACCGCTTATGTATGCGTTGATCTCTTTATCGTCTTTACCGTATTTCTTCTTCATTCTCGACTTTAGAAGTCCTGTGAAGATAAATGAATACATGTCATTAAGGAGCGTCACATCCCAGCAGTCGAAGAGCTTTGCCTTGATGCTATTAAAAAGGCTAACAAGCTCTTCAGGTGATAACGAAGGATCGAATCTTTTATAGAAATCATCATTTATCGTGATGAACTTCTCATTAAGCTTCTTCATGTTTTTCGGAACTGAGCAAAGCTCATAGACCGAATTGAAATATGTTGCCGCACGGATAAAAGGATTTATCTTTACATCGTCAACATTGTAATTCTTATTACGCACTCCCATCATCTCCTGCCATACAGGAATGATCTTCTTGCTCATCGGAAGGAACTTTATAACCGTGTACCAGTTGCTGATCTTATAGTAAACACGGCCATTAACGTGACCTGTCATGTTAAGGAAAACATCTTCGTGTTTATTAAGTTCCTTGTCATTCTTTAAGACTCTTCTGCTGACACCCTTGAATACACCGCTGTAAACCAGGTCAACAAAAGATGTGGTAAGAGGCAAAGAGATTCCGGGATAACTCTCAACGATATTGCTGTTATCCATGATGAGAGGATCGTCAGTCTTAAGCGTCGTAATGGCGCGCACCTGAAGGATATAGATGACGTTATCTTTCACTGCGAATTCTATATCGAGATATTCACCGAAAAGTTTCTTTATGCCTTCTGCAGTCTTTACAAGTTCTTCTATCTTCTCATCTGTCAGAAGGTCTTCTTTGCCTTCGTAATAGTAGATGCTGTCAGTAAGATTGTAATAGTAGGATGTGGTATCAACACGTGATGACACAACACCCTCGCCAAGACCTCTTCCGACGGTAATAACACTCTCATTTAATATACCTTGTGGATTTGCCGTAAACATGACACCGGCAACATCCGCATCGACCATATCCTGAACGATAATATTCATCCTGATATCTTCAATGGGAGTGCCGCTCTTTTCGCAGTATGCCTTAACACTGTCACTGTTAAGAGAACCAACTATCTCACGGATCTTCGCAGGGACTTCGTCGTGAGGCACATTAAGGAATGTATCGAACTGTCCGGCAAAGCTTGCGAACTCACCGTCTTCAACATTCGCTGAACTCCTAACTGAATAGTTATTTCCATCAGACGGGAATTCAAATGCCAGCTCATCTTTGACCGCAACCTCATAAGGCACGACAGCAAAAGGCGGAACATTGAATCCGTTTTCTCTAAGCTTTATAAGATTATCGATCTTGGAACCGTACATCGTCAGATCTTACCGAATATGATGAAGCACGCGATCGTAAGGAGCATCGTGGACTCCTGCAGATACGTGTAAAGTTCGACCTTGGTAACAAGAGTAAACTTCTCAGGATCTTTCATGAACTGAACGAACTTCCATGTCATCCATGATACGAGGAGAGCGAGCACTGCAACGGAGATCTTATTAAGATTCCATACGAGAATGAAGTTCGTGATGATGTCACAGATCGTAAGGATCAGTACAAATCTTGTGGACTTCTTGTATCCGAAGAGCTTCGAATAAGTCGTGTAATCGTTCTCATCCTTGGGCGCCTTGATCTTTCTCGATACCTCCCAGATAAGTGCCGGGAAATAGAGTGTCCAGAGAGCCATGATGTTCGTTAAAGAGAACGCGGGAAGATTATACTTCTGGATCGTGAAGGCAATGATATAGAGATTGATAAATGCCTGTACGGGATTGTGTGTGATGAGGGCCAGAGGCAGACTCGGCTGGATCTTCTTTTTCTTGAAGAACCACTTGCTCATCAGGAATCCGTAGAAATACAGGATCGCGAGGAAGATAAGGTTCTCACGCATGAATGCGATATTAAGACCGATGGCGATCGCCTGAACTATAGAACAGGATATGACTACATCCTTCTTGAAGACACGTCCGCTCGGCAAAGGTCTGTCCGGGAACAGTTTCTTATCCGTCTCAAAATCTTTAAGGTCATCTGCGACACGGAGCCACAAGAGGAAAGCGAAGCACGTGAAAGCACCTGTTGCCTCCTGAACGCCAAGATGTATGTCATTCCAGGTAACACCCATATTAAGCAGGATGATGAAGTGTATCTCGAGGAAAAGAATGATTCCAAGGATGATCCTCGGAATGATAGGATATCGTTCCTTGTAGTAAACGTACCATCTCTTTAACATAATGATTCGCCTATCCTTTCACCGTATCTTACTTTGGTCTCGATCCCTGAAACGCTTTGTTTCATTATATCTTCGTCCATTTTAATATCTTTTACAAGCATGATCACCGTAGATCCGCCGGGTTCGAAATACCCCTTCTCCTGGCCTTTCGCGAAAACATCATCACCGTGATCTCTGATCCTTCCGACAAGCATCGCACCTACTTCGATATAAGCTATAGTTCCGAAGTTATCTGTATTCAGGATGCACACATTTCTCGTGTTCTCCTGATAGATCTTATGATTCCTGGAAACAGGACTTACAGTGTGGAGCTTGCCCTTTATCTTCTTCCTGCTTACCACCCTGCCGCTGTCAGGAAAACCGAATCTGTGATAGTCATCGACGGTAAGTCTGAACACGAGAGCATAACCGCCTCTGAATGCAGCACAGTCCGAGTCTTCACCTAAGATCTCGCTGACAGTATATGTTCTGCCCTTAACATTCATCTCTGTATTTTCATTGATCTCATATACGAGGAGCTTGGAATCTGCAGGAGATACGAGAACACCGGATGTCATATCAACAGGTCTCTTGCCTGGCTTTATCTTTCTGGTGAAGAAGTCATTAAAGGACTCATATTCCTTCTCTTCATAATCACTCATGTCGATGTTGTTTTCCGCGATGAAAGAAGGGATCTTTTTTACCGAACTCTTTCTCGAATTGCTTGAAGCATAGATATTCGAGACAAGCGGAGATACAGCGAGACCCAGGAACAGACGGCCGAACGGATTGTTATACAGGAAATCAAGTTTACCTGCACCGAACTGAACTATCTCTTCGTATTCTTTTGTCCTGCGGTCGTAGATCTTCATGACTTATCTGAGAACTGCCAAATACACGATGAGAAGTGCGATCGCCATTACTCCGAATATTCCATACCATACGCCCTTCGGCTTGGCAAATTTGACCTTGATGAGTTCCAGTACTGAAACCACAACAATACCTGCTCTGAAGATCCATAAGAATATACCGTTTTCGACAGGGAGACTTAAGAGGTAGAGCAGCGGGAATATGAGAGCCGTATACGTTACGGGAAGGCCGATATAATACTTGATCGCCTTCTCACTGTCAGCTGTATCGATATTGAAGTAAGCAAGCCTTGCCACACCGGCAAGAGCGAAGAACATGAAGATCACGATATCCCAGATCTGTGTAAGTCCAATAGCAATGAAGATGCATACCGGAAGAGCAATAAAACTCATCGTATCAACAATGGAGTCAAGTTCTATTCCGAACTGTTTCTCTTCAGCAGTTCTTTTGCATCTTCTTGCGACCATGCCGTCGAAAAGATCACAGACGCCTGCGACCATGAGACAGCAGATCGAATAATTTATCTTCTCGCAAGTGAAAGCAAGAACCATTCCGAGCACTGCGATCAGCAGGCCGGCATAAGTTAATAAGACTGACTTGTTCCACTTGCCGACGATCATGTTATTCACCATCCTTTATAGTAACAACGCCCGTGCTTCCGTCGATCGTTATGATCTGTCCGTCAGAGATCTTGCTCATCGCATCTTTGCAGCAAACGATGGCGGGAATTCCATACTCTCTGGATACGATAGCAGCATGGCACAAGATTCCGCCGTACTCTGTTACGATACCTGAGAGGATCGCAAACTTCGGTGTCCAGCCGGTATCGGTAAATCTTGTTACGAGGATATCTCCCTGCTGGAGTCTGTCGATCTGTGTGAAGTCTTCAATGACTCTTGCAATACCAGTGATCGTGCCGTTGTTGGCACCAAGGCCCTTGATCGTATTCTTGCTCTCAGCATCAGTTACGACATGGAAATCATGACCGATCTCGTTGTCGCTTATGTAGTTTCTGTATGCGTTATAGTAGAACTTGTTCTTGACGATAAGTTCATTAAGGTCATCCTTAGTAAGCTTGCCGTCGATATAATCCCAGAGATTGCCGACCTTGAGGAACCATACGTCCTCCCACTTTTCGAGCACGCCCTCATTCTCGAGTTTCTTCGCATACTCGATCGTATACATACGGAGCATGTAGTAGAATCTCGTGGATACATCACGGAACTCTTCACGCCACCAGAGCATCCTTCTCATCTTATCGACTTTATCCTTGATCTTCTTTACCTTGGATGCGGAATGCTGTTTCTCAAGATTCTTAAGGATCTCCTTATATACAGCTGTTCCTCTTTCCTTATCTTCCTTAGGTGAGAAAGAGTCATCAAGAAGGACCATATCCTTGATCATAGATACCATTACTTCAGGCTCTTCATAGTAGCAGGGATAAGTAATATCAAGTTCCTTATCCGAGTGATATCCGTAATCGTCGATGAGCTTTTTGACGAGCGGTATGCAGTGTGTCTCCGTATCGAGATTATCTGCGATAGCATCTGCATATGTCTCTTTCCAGAACTTAAGATCATCGGAACTTGCCCTGATCTTTCTCGTGATATCCCACATGTCGTAGAACGGAAGCAGATGTGAGATGTTGTCGATGCTTCCCAGGAGTGACAGATACTCACTTCCTGATACATACTTCAGGAGGCTGTCTTTATATAGTGACTGGTGGATCGTGTTGATGAAGATCTGCCAGAAATAAGTCGTCTCGGATCTTAAATAAGTATCCTTAGTGATCTTCACGAAAGACTTCGTTATGTCCTGGATCGTGTGCTCATCAAGCTGCTTTTTGTAGTCGTAGTACAGGTCCAGAAGTTCCTGCTTGTAACGCTCAGCATTCTTTCTTCTGTCATTAAGGAGCTTGCTCTGTTCGATGATGATCGGGACCATGTGGAAGAGGACCTTGGGCGTAGGCTTGGTAACCTTTCCGTCGCCTTCGTAGTTTCCGACGATTCCGTATTCGTTATCGAACTCACGTTCCTTATTGCCGACGATCTGTTCCATCGCAAGCTTAACTGCAGAAAGATTCCAGTAGCATCTTCCGTAATACATCTCACCGAGTTTTGGAGGCAGCTGGCTGTCCTTAAGTATCTTGGTATCAACGATGAACTTTCTTAATGAGTACTCCCAGATATATTCGTAAAGGCTCCACATGTAAGGTGTGCAGACTGTCGCAGAGACGCCGCCATCCTTAAAGTCAGCAGTACTCCATATATCGTTGATCCCTGCATAATTAAGCTTGGTGATCCTTCTTGACTGGAGAATAAAGAGTTCATCATCCTTGATCGCAAATTCGATATCGCAGGGATATCCGAACTGCTGCTGGATCTTCGCGAAGATCTTCGCATACTCCTGCACATTGGATTCAGAGATAAGCTTGTTGCCGGAATTCCTCTCGACTTCATAACCTTCATACCAGTTGAAGTGATACTGCTCAGGAACGGTCTTTCCGCTTACGATATCTTCACCAAGTCCCTCCGACACTTCTATAAGCATCGTCTTATCGTTGCCGGTAACAGGATCGATCGTAAAGCAGATACCGCTCTTATCTGAAGCCACCATCTCCTGAACGACGACAGACATCTTAAGATCACATGTATCGATCTTTCTGTTGACCAGGTAGCTTAATATGATCACTCCGAACATCGATCTGTAGCAGTCGATGATTCTTGCTTCAACATCTTCAGGCTTTGTATTAAGGAATGTCTGATACTGTCCTGCAAAAGAGAACTCATCCAGGTCTTCCTTCGTGCCGCTGCTTCGTATGGCATAGAGCTTGTCATCTTTAATGATCGACTTGATCTCTTCTCTTACCTCGGAAGGGAGCTTTACATTATCGAAAAGCGCTCTGAGTTTTTCTGATGTCGCATCGACATTGTTCTTATTAAGATCTGACAATGCCTGGTTGATGACCTTTTCGGGTTCACCATAAACAGTCTCATCATAAGTGTCGCTGTCGAGCACAAAACCATCCGGAACATTGAATCCGCTCTGCTTCATGAGCAAAAGGAATTTACCTTTGTTTCCGAGCTTACCGTTTTCCTGAACTGCACTGTCTAATCTTACTAACATAAAAGTGATCCTTAAAACATATTTTTACGGAGATGCATGAAGTAGAGCATCATGTTGAGAAGCAGATGCGTTGCAGCTCCGACAAGCACATACAAAAAATAAAGACCGATACCGAGCGGATAGAAAAGCCACACAACAAGTGCTACACCGAACACGGAATCAGCCTGGTCAAGAAATACGAAGAACACCTTCCAGAAACCCCTCAAAGTCTTTCCGGGAGTAATATCCAGTCTTCTCTTAAGAAAGCTGTTCGGCAGCTCGAAAAGAGAATACCCGAGTCCCAAAAGGACACCGATAAGAAGATTAAAAGTCAGCGTGTTCTCATGATCCTGATAGAAGAAATTAAGGCTGCCCAGACTCTGGTTCGTGCAGGCAAGACCCCACAGCACTGAAAAGAGTGTGTTGAAGATGAGATAACCAAGCATGCCTTTCCATGTCTTGTTATCACCAAAAAGTCTCTTGCCGTCCAAGAAATTCTTCCCGCAGTCTATTGGCTTTGCTATGGCCTTTAATATGGGAAGCTTGCACCAGATCATTACCACAATTCCCGCAAGCACAGTCGGGATCAGGGTAACATACATCATTCCTATAGTCCTGAGCATAATCTCCTCCTCGCATATCCTACCATAACGGTCATAAAGCACCAAATTATAATTAATATATTAGTTGGTCTTCATAAGGATCTCCGCGAACCTGTTCCCCCTGAACTATGCCCCGGTAACAGTCACGAATACCAAGGACGGCATTAAATCTAAAGTTTTCTTTCTACTTAGCCGCATAATACGGCAAGGTTGCTTTGATAATCAAACTATTTTTCGGCAAACTTGTGGCATGTTGGGCTTTGTTGATACTTGGGATTATCGGGTTTACAAGAAAGGATTCCAGTACTGCCGGACTTTTATCCGGAATATTGGATCAGCAGATTATTCCGCCGCCTATAACGCAGCCGTTCTCATCATAGAATACGGAAGACTGTCCCGGAGATACGCCCTTCACAGCCTCATCCAGCTTGATCCTTACCTTAGAGCCGCCAAGATATTCAACTGTGGCAGGACGCTCGGTCTGGTGATATCTGGCCTTGGCAAGGCATCTGATCTTATCACCTTCAGAAGGCTCCGGAATGCTTAAGAAATTCACGTCGCGGCAGCAGAAATCATCAACCATGAGAGCAGCTTCCGTGCCTAATACAACAGTATTATTCTCAGGGCAGATCTTTACTACAAAAGCAGGATGGCCGAGTGCTATTCCAAGACCTTTTCTCTGGCCGACAGTGTACTGGTGGATGCCCTTGTGCTTTCCGAGGATGTTGCCCTCAGTGTCCACGAAGTTGCCATCACCGGGAATAGCTTTGTCTGTATGCTCTCTGATGAAGTCCGTATATCTTCCTTCAGTAACGAAGCAGATCTCCTGGGATTCTTCCTTATGTGCACAGGGGAGCCCCGCCTGCTCTGCTATGGCGCGCACTTCATCCTTGGTGTATTTTCCAAGAGGCATGAGTGTTCTTGAGAGCTGCTCCTGCGTAAGCTTATAGAGCATGTATGTCTGGTCTTTGCCGATATGCGATGCCTTGCGGACAGTATATCTTCCGTTGGGGAGTTTCTCAATATAAGCATAGTGGCCTGTTGCCACATAATCTGCTCCGAAAATATCTGCGAGTTCTATCAGTTTGCCCCACTTAACGTAGCGGTTGCATTCGATACAAGGGTTGGGTGTCTGTCCTTCAAGATATGAATCAACAAAAGGATCGACGACATTCTTTTTGAAAAGCGATATGCAGTTATGCGGATGATATTTGATATCAAGGATCTCACAGATGCGTCTTGCCTCGTCGATCTCGCAGCATCTGCTGTCACCTTCTTCGTCAGAACCCCATACACGCAGAGTAACGCCGATGACTTCCATGCCCTGTTGCTTAAGCAAATATGCTGCAACAGCGCTGTCCACTCCACCTGACATTCCGACGATTACTTTAGCCACTTCATTCACCTTAAGGTTTGATATCGCCTGATATTGTTTCACATTTGGAGAGAATCATCAACAAGCGGCTGAAGAACAGGTCTATTTCACACGTTTAAAGACCATCTTGGTCTGATCTTCACCCGAACCGACATAATAAGTCATGTAGTTGCCGCGGACTTCTACAGATGCGAATGTGATCTTCTTCATTAAGATGAACTCATACCTGTTATCGCCTTTATCGACAAGATCCATATCGAACTCGACGTCTTTCTTCATCAAGGCCATACTGCATGTGTAATGGACCGTATCCTCGCCGATTTCATATCTCTCATTGATGCCCTTTTCCTCGAGTTCTTTCTTATCGAGCTTGTTGCCGTCGCTCTCGATCTCTTCATAGAGTTCCCAGTTCCCCTGGATCCCCTTTTCGCCGCATCCCGCGAAAATAAACACGCACATAAAAAGGCCGATTACAGCCAATACTTTTCTTCTCATTACGTTCTCCTTTATCAGTGAAGGATCGCCTTTAGTTTCTCATCACTTGAGAGCAGGGCTTTAGCCATGCCTCTGTATTTCTCTTCATGAAGATATGTGTGGCGGTGAGGCTTAATGGAAGGAGCCATATCGATCGCCTTTGAATAATCCTCAGCCTTCAGATCAAGTGTCGCACAATAATCCCAGAAGCCTGTCTTTGTGAAGATAGTATCAACTCTCTTCCAGCGGTGATCTAAGATCTTGCACATGATGTATGTGGCAATTCCGACCTGTACGCCGTGAAGCTGGGGACGCTCAAGGAATGAATCAAGAGCATGCGAGATAAGATGCTCACTGCCGCTTGTGGGCGCAGAAGATCCGGCGATCTCATTAGCGACGCCGCTCATGGCAAGTGAGTCAAGAAGTTCTTTCAGGAAGAGCTCTTCCTCTATAGATTCAAAAGGTGTTCTTACAAAAGAATTTACAGCCTTCTTGGCAACCATAAATGCAAAATCATTTACTTCATCATAGCCAAGATCTTCCTCGTGCTGCCAGTCGTATGTGGACTGGATCTTGGCAACCATATCGCCTACACCGGAGTGGAGGAATCTTACAGGTGCACTCTTGATAACATCCGTATCCACGAGGATGCCGTATGCCATCTTAGCAGGAAGAGATTTCCTGTGTCCGTCAACTATAAGCGATGCGGAAGAACTGGAAAAACCGTCAGAAGATGAACTCGTCGGAACACTAATGAAAGGAATACGAAGCACATAACCGATATACTTAGCCGCATCGATTACTTTTCCGCCGCCCATGCCGATGATCGCCTGGGTCTTGTTGGGAAGTTCGAATGCGAGATTTGTGATGTCATTGAAGTCAACAGTATCCATCTCCTGGTGATGAAGGACTTTGACTCCTGCCTTCTCGAATGAAGCGAAAACAGTATCGCCGAACATTGAGATAAGACCGTTGCCGAAGAGAATAACAACCTGTGTAAAGCCGGCATCTTTCAAATACTCACCGATGTTTGCGGTGACACCTTTTTCGATCTTTAAGATAGGCGGTATGGATATCTCATCTTTGGGCATAATGCTGACCTCTCTTTCTTGTTATCCGATTACTTCAGGAACAACTTTTATAAGTTCTTCAAAACTGTTTATTACAGGCACTTCCACATTGATCGTGCCGAATCCGTATTTCGCATGAATGAAAGGAAAACCTGCTTTTACTGTCGAATCGTAATCGCTCTGGATATCACCGACATAGCATGCTTCCGTAAGGCCGTTACGCTCAGCCAGAAGCTTGATATTCTCATCCTTCTGCTTGAAGTTATTGCCATAGCACTCGATGTCTTCAACGAGATCTTCAGGATTGCCGTAAGCGATCTTATAGTACTCAAGGAATGCCTCGATATAACCTGCCTGGCAGTTGCTTACGATATAGACGTGATAACCCATCTCCTTAAGCTTTGCCCAGGTCTCACAGATCCCTTCGTAGAGGATGCCGCCGTGCTCTCTTAGATACTCATTCTCGTATTCCTCGCACGCATAGCGGAGCGCATCTCTTTCAGGACCTTTTTCCGTATATGTAAAAAGGTCATCTGCAATCGCATCCATGGGCTTGCCCATGTTCCTCTGGATGTCTTCACGGGTTACCACTTTATCGGTAAACCCTGCTTCCTTGACTTTAACAGTCCATGACTTTGCAACATTCTCGGATGAATCCCAGACTGTGCCGTCCATATCGAAAATCACACCTTTTTTACTCTGCATATCTTTATCCTCAAATCTCTATATCTTCCTGCTTATCCTTTTGGGTATTCAGCAGGAGTACTTCGGGAATCCTGTGTCTTCTGTTCTCGAACGGGTTTTCTCCGTAATCAGCGAAAAGATGATACTTGTCGCTTTGAGGCACATCATCTCCAAATCGGGTGTACTTGACTCCACTTTTACTATACTCGCCGATCTTGCATGAAGAATCTCCGAAGTCCGCATACTTTTTCAAGACCTTATAGACTGCGAAAAGAGCGAATGCTGCAGCTGTAAAGACTATAAAGCCCACGAACATGGCAACTATATTAAATGATCTTTCTTCCATACATCAGCCCTGCCTTTTCTTAACGTACTTGAAGATATCTTCAGACTGGGTGAGCCTCAGATTCTTCCATATCCTTCGTATTCCGACAATGCCGGCCGTAAACGCAGCTGATGCACCGACAAGCAAGCCTGCAAATCCATAAGCATTGAATATCGTAAAGAAATAGAATGCTCCATGTTCGAAATACATGGATACCCAAAGCAATGCGAACAGGGCCACCACGAAAAGGAAAACAGAAACGCCTATCGCAACTACACGTTTCTTTTCCCAGGGCATAGTGCCTACGACTTTTCCTGTCTGTCCATTGACCAGTATGGTGTACGGCTTTTCGTTATATTTGAAGGTCAAAAACCACACGGGAAGCATCATATAGACCGGATCGTCAGCTATATCGATCCAATGGATATAGTCCTTGATCTTAACGTCTTTTGCCTCCACCGTCTTTACCACATCTTCCTCAAAGAGTTTGTGGCATCTGTGGGCAGCTGAATTCCTGAGATCGTTATACCTCATATCAGAAGTATTCGAATAGAAACCGTTCAGATAATCCTCGTCAAAAGTCTTGGAATCTTCAAGGTAGAACGGTTCCAGCTTACAGCTGACATCATCATTTAAGATCCTCGAACCATCTACCGGGACATTCTTGAAGCTCACATTTCCCGCTCTCGAATAACACCTTGTCTCTGTTCTCTTGCCCTGCTTAACTTTACCTGTGAGGAAGTCTGCCTCAGTATATTCGGCATTAACGATCCAGTACGGAACATAGATACCTCTGAGGTTCTCTGCAACGCACTTACTCTTAAGTTCTTTCGGCACGATAGGATTCTTCAGAAGCCTTATGTTGATATACCTGATCGCATCTTCTTTTGTTACCTGAAAAGGTATGAGACCGTCAGGTCTGTATTCTTTTGAGATCCTGCTGAAGTTGATAGAAGGGTTTCCGCAATAAACACAGAATGTGGAGACCTCCGTATCGCTCGTTATTACCTCAGCTCCGCAGTGACTGCAGGTATATACCCTCGTGTCATAATACTTTGAATTTGCGTCAGCATATTTATCTTCGACATCTTCAGGATAAAAAGAGCTGCCACATGTAGCACACTCCAGCTTCTGTGATGCCGGATTGAAGATAAGTCTGCCTGCACAGTTTTCGCACAATACTGCCATTATTCATCGCCCTTTCCTTATTCCATACGCAATAATATAACATAAAGAATTCTTGATTACATCTTTAGAAAAAATGCCTTTTTTCTAAATAACAAATATATTTTCTTGACTTTGCATCAGCAGATATAGTATTTTATGCGTGCTCCAAGAACGGAGCCGACAGTTCGTTTGTGCCATCCTGTCGCAAAACAAAACCAGGACAAACATTTTACCGCCTTGAATACGCATTGTTATGCTTATTTGTTTGGCTTGCTTGATTAAATGTGACTCCTGTGTTTGGGAGTCATTTTTAATTTTGGAGTTTTTTATGTCAACAGAGAAAAACGTATCAAAACTGTTCATGTGCATCGGCATCATCTTCGTTACATGCCTGCTCTTATCCAATCTTATCGCCGGCAAGATGTGGGCTGTCACAGCTGACATCACACTTCCTGCAGCAGTCATCCTTTTCCCTCTCACCTACATCATCGGAGATGTATTTACAGAGGTATACGGATTCAGAAAAGCACGCACTATCATCTGGCTCGGCTTCGGCTGCAGCTTCTTTGCAGTACTCATCTACCTCGTAACCATTGCACTTCCCCATCCCGGTTACTGGGAGAGTCAGGAAGCTTATGCGGTCGTAATGGGTACAACGCCAAGAGTAGCGATCGCATCTTTTGCGGGTTATCTTTTCGGAGAATTCTCCAACTCATTCGTGCTCTCGAAGCTTAAGGTAGTTACAAAGGGCAAGAACCTCTGGCTCAGGACCATACTTTCAACTGTCGTAGGTGAAGGTCTTGATTCCATCATCTTCATCACGATCTCATTCTGGGGAACCATGGAAAACTCCGTCGTCCTCAAGATGATCCTTTTCCAGTATCTTTTCAAGGTCGGCTACGAAGTTCTCTTCACACCTGTTACATATGCTGTTGTAAAAGCAGTTAAGAAAAAAGAAGGCATCGACGTCTTCGACGAAGGCCTCAAGTATAATTTCATAAAGGGGTAATAACATGCGCGAAAAAGAAGGACTTACCAAGCTCGGTTCAAACGGCACCGTTTACAGCCAGGATTACGATCCGTCCGTACTCGAGACATTCATGAACAAGCATCCGGACAACGATTACTTCGTCAAGTTCAACTGCCCTGAGTTCACAAGTCTCTGCCCCATCACGGGCCAGCCGGATTTTGCGACCATAACGATCTCTTATGTCCCCTCCGAAAAGATGGTCGAGAGCAAGTCATTAAAGCTCTACCTCTTCTCATTCAGGAATCACGGTGACTTCCACGAGGACTGCGTCAACATAATAATGAAAGACCTTATAAAACTCATGGATCCCAAATACATCGAAGTCTGGGGCAAGTTCACACCCAGAGGAGGCATCTCGATCGATCCCTACTGCAATTACGGAAAACCCGGAACGAAGTGGGAAAAAGTCGCAGAGGACAGATTGTTCAATCACGACATGTATCCCGAAAAGGTCGATAACAGATAAAACATAAGAAAAGGCTGCCTGTAAAGACAGCCTTTTAAATTGCGTTTTTACCATTTGCCGTAAGGGCATTTCCCTTTCTTTAACGATGCCCTTATCTCGACATAGCAGCCGCATGCAAGACATGTTCCCTGGTTCAGCTTTTCGCATTCCTTGCAGATCTGAAGTCTTCCTGACGAGATGGTATCTTCTGCAAGATCTTCTTTGGGAAGCGCATCAAGGCCATCTCTTATCAGACGCTCATAATCTTCCAGACTTATGTCTTTTAACAGGCACCGCCTGCAGGGCTTAGGCATTTCAGATCTCGACTTCGATGTGCATTACGCTTGAAGCAGGGATAGTAAATGTCAGCTTATCGCCTTCAAACTTAACACCGTCAAATGCTTTCTCTGTAACGACATCCGGATTATCGAATGTGTTGTATGCGTCCATCTTGCCGCCTACGACAGAAGCATTTACTGACTTGATCGAAGCGCCCATAAGAGTGGATGAGACTTCATAAGGATCAGTGCATGAGAGGTTACCCAAAGTGATGTGGACCTTTCCATCCTTGCCCTTAGATACTGATTCCTGAAGATTAGGAACCATGTACTCATCTTCAAGACCGATCTTCTCGCTGTTAAGTGAGCTCTCGAGAAGTTCGCCGTCCTGGTGGCAGCTGAACATCTTGAATACATGATATGTAGGTGTCTTGACCATCTTATCGCCTTCAGTAAGGATGACTGCCTGAAGAACGTTAACGAGCTGTGCGATGTTAGCCATCTTTACACGCTTGCAGTGCTTGTTGAAGATGTTGAGGTTGATACCTGCGATGAGGGCATCACGGATCGTGTTCTGCTGATAGAGAAATCCGGGATTTGTACCTTCTTCAACGTCGTACCATGTACCCCATTCGTCAACCATGAGACCGATTCTGCAGTCAGGGTCGTATCTGTCCATGATAGCTGAATGCTTCTCGATGAATTCTTCCATCGCGAAAGTCTTGGACAGTGTCATGTACCACTCCTTGTCGTTGAACTTCGTAGCGCTGCCTTTTTTGTCCCAGTCGTAGGGAAGTGTGTAGTAGTGAAGTGTAAGGCCGTCCATGTAACCGAAGTTCTGCGGGAATGAACCCTGCTGTCTGAAGCATTCTCTGAGCATTGTCTCAGTCCAGTTGTAATCCTTGTCTGTAGGTCCAACTGCAAGCTTCTTGATCTTCTTGTCGGGATTGTACTGCTTTACGAATGTCTGATAGTGCTTGTAGAGGTTTGCGTAGTATTCGGGAACCATGTTTCCGCCGCAGCCCCATGTCTCGTTACCGACTGCGAAATAGTCAACAGTCCAGGGCTTCTCTCTGCCGTTTGCTCTTCTGAGGTCAGCCATGGGGGAGACACCGTCAAATGTCATGTACTCGACCCATTCGCTCATCTCACGTACAGTGCCGCTGCCGATGTTGCCGTTGACATATGTCTTACAGCCGAGCTGCTCAGCGAGTTCCATGAACTCGTGTGTACCGAAGCTGTTGTCTTCAGTAACGCCGCCCCAGTTGGTGTTGATCATCTTCTTACGCTGTTCCTTGGGACCGATACCGTCTTTCCAGTGGTATTCATCTGCAAAGCATCCGCCCGGCCAGCGAAGAACGGGGATCTTCATTTCTTTCAACGCTTCGACGACGTCATTACGCATACCCTTTGTGTTGGGAATGTCGGAATCTTCTCCGACGTAAACGCCTTCGTATATGCATCTTCCGAGGTGCTCAGAGAAATGTCCCTGGATCTCTGGATTGATGTTTCCTTTTTCTTTTGATGGATTGATTACTAACTTAAACATAAGACCTCCGCTCCAAATTTGAGTTGATTAGTATTTTACAGAAAAGATAATCAGAAAAACAGACCGAGTGCGCCTTTTACGAGTCTGCCGAAAGACTTCGGCCACTGGCCGCGTACCTCTCCGGTCTGGCCGTTTACGACTATCATGAAACGGCGGTTGTCGTAGACAAATGAATTGATCCAGACGGGAACCAGAAGATACTTGTAGGTAACGTTTGAATATGATGTCGTTACGATCTTTGTGTTTACCTGATATTCCGCATGCTCGTAGATGCGAGCAATTTCCTTGAGATAATGGTTCATGTCGTTTGCCGCTCTGTTCCATGCTTCATTAAGACCTACAGAGTAGTTCTCGGCAGGGAATCCTGCGAGTGCGTCAGGTGTGTAGACCTTTGCTTCTTCAGTCTTGTACTGCATTGCAGATACCAGGATGCGGTCGGAAGCGATTATGCTGCTTGCCACAACAGGGAAATCATTAACACGGTACTGGAATGCGCCGCTCCTGTTCCTGGGTTCATATATGATCTTGCCCTCGGAATCCGTCTTGTCGGTCTTGAAAGTAAATTTACCAGTGTACTGATTGACAGTATCGACATCGAAAGTAAAGTAGGGAACATAGATGCCCTTGAACTTGTCGAGCTTTGAATTCTGAGCAAGCTTCTCGGGAGCAAGGAACAGGTCTCTTGCCCAGTTTTTGAAATAATTGGTGGCTTTGGTTTCATTGACCTTGAACGGGATTATGCCGTTGGGAGCCAGCAGTTCCGTGCCCGGCTGAATGGGAATGACCGTAGTTGAACCGCAGAACGGACACATGCCTGATAACAGGAGCTTGTTGTTGATAGTCTGACCGCCGCACTGGCTGCACTGGTAAACCTGGGTTTCCATGCCCCAGTCGTGACTTGCAAAGCTCTGTGCAGATGACAGATCCAGTTCCTGTGCTTTGACCTCAGAGACCAGTTCAGGGATCTTCTCGGTGTGGCCGCAGGACTGGCATAACAGACCGTCAGTACCCGGTGCGAAAAGCATTGTGCCTCCGCAGGAAGGACATTTTTTATCAATCGGCATAGCTTTAGCCCCCCATGAGCATTATTTTGTAAAAACTGCTATTGAACACAATTATTTTTTTATTATATACTAACCGACATGATTTATTTTGATAACAGTGCAACAACCTTTGTGTCAGAAGGCGTTAAGGCCAGGATCGTCGAACTCATGGATGACAGCTGCTCAGCTAATCCGGGAGCTCTGCATAAGCTTGGCAATAAGGCTATTGAAGTATACGAGGGTATCAGAAAAGAGACAGCAGATCTTCTCGGTGCAAAGCCTGAGGAGATATTCTTCACATCCTGTGCAACAGAGAGCGCAAATACGGCTATCAAGGGCTACATGAGCCGTAACAGGAGAGCCGGCAATGCGGTCATCTCAACCAGGACCGAGCACAAGGCTTCACTTGAGAGCCTCGAGTATCTTGCTAAGCTCGGATACGAGATCAGATATGTTAAGGTCGGCCGTGACGGCAAGCCACTTATGGAATCTCTTGAAGAGGAACTTAACAAGGGCGATGTGGCAATGGCTTGTTTTACTCTCGTAAATAACGAGACCGGTTCTGTGCTGCCTTTCGAGAGTATCGCTAAGACGATCAAGACTGTATCTCCGTCAACTGTTATCTATCTGGACTGCGTACAGGCACTCGGCAAGATGCCTATCAATCTCTCGGCTATGGGTGCTGACATGTGCTCATTTTCCGGCCATAAGATCCATTCGGTCAAGGGCAACGGTGTTCTCTATGTCCGCAAGGGCGTGAGGATCGATCCGCTGATCGTCGGAGGCGGACAGCAGGACGGAATGCGTTCAGGTACACAGAGCGCTGTCCTCGCAGGTGCATTCCTTGAAGCTCTTAAGGAAGTAAGCACGGGAATCGAAGAAGGCGCAGCAAAGGTTGCTGAGATCAATAACTATCTTCGTAAGGAACTGTCTGACAGGGGAGCAGAGATCCTCTCGCCCGATGACGCGCTTCCTTATGTGCTTAACGTGTCTTTCAAGGGTTTTGAATCCGAGACGATGCTCCATTGTCTTGAGATCTACAACATATTCGTATCGACAGTTTCAGCATGCTCGGCTAAGCAGAAGAAGGTTTCATATGTCCTTCTCGAGAGCGGCGTTGACCGCAAGACTGCTGCTAATGCCGTAAGACTCAGCTTCTCCAGGGAAAATACCATGGAAGAGGCAAAAGAATTCATTAAGTGCGTTGACGAGATCTACGATCAATTTCTGGTGAAGTGAGGAAATAAAAATGGCAAACGTCCTTTTGGCGAGAATGGGTGAGATCACCCTCAAGGGCCTTAACAGAGGATCTTTTGAGATCCAGCTCAAGAGCAATCTTAAATACAGACTTAAGAGATTCGGCAATCTGAAGATCTATCAGAGCCAGAGCCGTATCTGGATCGAACCCAAGGAAGAGGATAATCCGAACTTCCAGAGCATGGCTGCAGCAGAAGATATCATGAAGGCAGTATGCCAGGTATTCGGTATCGTATCTGTAAGCCTTGCCAGAAAGTTCGAAGGTGACTTCGAATCCATCAAGGAAAATACGTTTATCTGCATCAACGAGCTCCTTGAGCGCAATCCTGATTTCAAGACATTCAAGGTTGAGAGCAAGCGCGGAAACAAGACTTTCCCGATGACATCTCCCGAGATCTGCGAAGAGCTCGGTTACCAGATCCTTGAGCATTTCCCGAATCTCTCAGTTAAGGTAAAGAATCCTGATTTCATCCTTAACGTTGAGATCCGTGAATCCAACTATATCTATTCCGGTAAGATGATGGCCCACAGAGGTCTTCCAGTCGGAACCTGCGCGAAAGGAATGCTCCTTCTGTCAGGTGGTATCGACAGCCCTGTTGCAGGCTTCATGATGGCTTCACGCGGTATGCCGCTCGATGCCGTATATTTCCATTCTTATCCGTATACAAGCGATATGGCTAAGCAGAAGGTAATTGACCTCGCTAGGATCGTAGCAGGTTATTCAGGCCGCATGACACTTCATATCGTTAACTTTACACAGATCCAGCTTGACCTGTACAAGAACTCACCTCAGGACATGCTTACGGTTACCATGAGACGTGTAATGCTCCAGATCGCTGAGCGTCTCGCACAGAACAATGACTGTAAGTGCCTTATCACGGGCGAGAGTCTTGGTCAGGTTGCTTCCCAGACAATGGAAGCAATCGCTGCTACCAATGAAGTAGTTAAGATGCCTATCTTGAGACCTCTCATAGGTATCGATAAGCAGGCTACATGCGATATTTCCAGAGACATCGGTGCATTCGAGACTTCGATCCTTCCTTACGAGGACTGCTGCACGGTATTTGTTGCTAAACACCCGAAGACACATCCCCATCCGGAGGATATAATCGAGGCAGAGAAGAATCTCGACATTGAGATGCTCGTTGAGTCCGGAGTTGCCGGAACAGAAGACATCGTTATTGAACCGTTCTGATAAGGAACGACAGGAGGCATGTTTTGAGAATAGGTAAGCTTACGGACGAACAGCTGGAATCACTTGTTCTGTCCAGACTCCCGCAGTTATCCAGCAAGACTGTATCCGGCGCCGGTATAGGCGCTGACTGCGCATGGCTCAAGACCGGCGAGAATCTTCTCGTTACATCTTCGGATCCCATCACGGCAGGCGGAAGCGAATCAGGTACGCTTGCCATTCACGTTTCATGCAATGACATTGCAGCTTGCGGCGTTCAGCCTACGGGCATTCTGATAGTAATCATTGCTCCGCCGGCTGCTACGGAGGATGAGATCGTATCGATCGTTGATCAGGCGAGCCGCGAGGCACAGAAGCTTGGCGTAGACATTGTCGGAGGTCATACGGAAGTATCCGACTGCGTAAACAGATTCGTTGTAATCTCAACGGCTTTCGGCGTGGTAGAGAAGGGCAGTCCTGTTCCGCTCGGTCACGCAATGCCCGGAGATAAGCTCATCATTACAAAGACTGCAGCAATCGAGGGCAGCTTCATCGCAGCAAACGAGCATTCAGATAAGCTTATTGGCAAGATCCCTGCCGAATACATTGAAGAAGCCAAAACATACGGCGAACTCATCTCTGTTGTTAAGGAAGGTACCATTTTGGGCCCTCTGGCATCTTCTGATAATTCAGCCAGATATGATGGATTCCCGAGATCATGCGTAAATCTTATGCATGACGTAACAGAGGGCGGTGTAGAGGGCGCAGCTTTTGAGATGGCTGACTTCTCGAAGGTCGGCGTTACGCTTGACCAGAGACTTGTTCCTTTTACAGATTGCTCAAAGGCCATCTGTGAGGCATTGGAACTCGATCCTTTCAGACTTATTTCATCCGGTGCACTGATGATCGCATCCTCAGAACCGGACAAAGTTATAAAGGCTTTGGAGGCCCAGGGTATCAGGGCTACGGTCATCGGAGAGTTCACGGAATTGTCTGAAGGCGCCAAAACAATCGGCCTTGACGGGACAATCCGCACAATGCCGGCTCCGTCAGCAGACGAAATCTATAAAATTTAATGAACCCTTTTTCCCTTGATTGAAAAGGTGAATTTATATAAAATAGGCGCGTGATTTTTAATCCAAGGAGGATTTGTATATATGTACGACCACATTAAGGCTGAGGATTCTGAAGTCTATTCCGCAATTATGCAGGAGATCGGACGTCAGAGAAACAAGATCGAGCTCATCGCATCTGAGAACATGGTATCTGAGGCAGTTTTGGAAGCTGCAGGTTCACCTCTTACTAACAAGTACGCTGAGGGTTACCCGGGAAAGCGTTATTACGGCGGATGCGAGTATGTGGATATCGTTGAGCAGCTCGCTATCGACAGAGCAAAGCAGCTCTTCGGTGCTGAGCACGTAAACGTACAGCCCCACTCCGGTGCACAGGCTAACACAGCAGTTTACTTTGCTATCCTCGAACCCGGCGATACAATCCTTGGTCTTGACCTCTCACACGGTGGTCACTTAACACATGGTATGAAGATCAACGTTTCCGGTAGAACATATCATTCTGAGTTCTATCAGGTAGACGAGAAGACACAGATGCTCGACTACGATGCAATCCGCGCTAAGGCACTCGAGTGCAAGCCGAAGGTTATCGTTGCAGGTGCTTCTGCATATCCCAGAATCATTGATTTCAAGAAGTTCAGAGAGATCGCTGATGAAGTTGGCGCATACCTCTTCGTAGATATGGCTCACATTGCAGGACTCGTTGCTGCAGGACTTCACCCCAATCCGGTTCCGTATGCTGATTTCGTTACAACAACAACTCACAAGACACTGAGAGGACCTCGTGGCGGTATCATCATGTGCAAGGAAGAATACGCTAAGAAGATCAATTCTGCAGTATTCCCCGGACAGCAGGGCGGCCCCCTCATGCACATCATCGCTGCTAAGGCTGTTGCTTTCAAGGAAGCTCTCTCTCCTGAGTTCAGAGCATATGCTGAGCAGATCGTTAAGAACGCTAAGGCTATGAGTGAGGCTCTCCTCGCAAGAGGCGTTAACCTCGTATCAGGCGGTACAGACAACCACCTCATGCTCATTGACCTGAGAGGCACAGGCGTAACAGGTGCTATGCTCCAGGAGCGTCTTGATGATGTAAACATCACAGCTAACAAGAACACAATTCCTTTCGATCCTGAGAAGCCGACAGTTACATCCGGTGTACGTGTCGGTACTCCTGCTGCTACAGCAAGAGGCTTCAAGGAAGATGATTTCGTTGAAGTTGCAAACATCATTGCTGACTGCATCTTCGATTACGACAACAAGAAGGAAGAATCTATCAAGAGAGTTAAGGCTCTTACTGATAAGTATCCCGTATATCCTGACATCGTTTGATCTCAGGATTAAACGATTAGTGCCCTGACTGTTATGGAAGATAAACCGCTCGCTTACAGAATGTCTCCAATGACATTGGATGAGTATGCGGGTCAGGAGCATATAATCGGCAAAGGTAAAATGTTAAGGCGAATGATCGAGGCAGACCGTCTGTCTTCGATCATTCTTTATGGACCGCCCGGAGTAGGCAAGACTGCATTGGCCCGTGTTATCGCGAATACCACGAAGTCAAGATTTGAGCAGCTGAATGCCGTTACTGCGGGCGTTTCTGATATCAAGAAGGTTGTTTCCGATGCGTCCAATCCGCTTCTGTCGGAAGGCCGCAAGACAGTTCTTTTCATCGACGAGATCCACAGATTCAACAAGCTCCAGCAGGATGCGCTCCTGCCGTTCGTTGAGGACGGCACGGTTGTCCTGATCGGCGCTACGACAGAGAATCCGTTTTTCGAAGTAAACAAGGCTCTGGTATCAAGATCCACTGTCTGCCAGCTTAAGCCTCTTGAGGCGAAGGATATCGTCAAAGTCCTGAAGAACGCTCTGACTAACAAGGAGCGCGGTTTAGGCGACATGGACGTAAAGATCTCTGATGAGACTCTGCTCAAGATCGCTGAGACTTCAAACGGTGACGGAAGAACTGCCCTGAACAGCATTGAACTTGCCGTAATTACCACTCCGCCGTCTGCTGACGGATCCATCGTTATTACCGATGAGGTAATGAAGGAGTGCATCCAGACAAAGACCGTATTGTTCGATAAAGACGGCGAATACCACTACGATAATATCAGCGCCATGATCAAGTCCATGAGGGGCTCTGATCCTGACGCCGTAATCCTTTATCTGGCACGCGCTCTTGCAGCAGGTGAGGACATCGAATTCCTCGCAAGGAGAATCATGATCTGCGCTGCTGAAGATGTCGGAATGGCTAATCCCAATGCTCTTCTGGTTGCTGTTGCAGCTTATGAATGCGCGAGAGCTGTTGGTATGCCTGAGGCCAGGATCCCTCTGGCAGAGGCGGCAATAACAGTTGCCACTTCACCTAAATCTAATGCCTCTTATCTTGCCATTGATAAAGCACTTGATGATGTCAGAAATAACGACACGGGCGTTGTTCCGATGCATCTTAGAAATGCCCCTGCGAAAGGCATGGAAGACCTGGGCTACAGCGTAGGATACAAGTATCCTCATGACTTCCCGGGACACATTACCGATCAGCAGTATCTGACTGACAAGAGACTCGGCACCAAGTACTATAACCCTACGGATATCGGCTACGAGCGTAAGGTTAATGAGTACATGGATTATGTTAAGAAAACGATCGATCAGGAGAGAAACAATGCGTAAGATAACAGCCGCAGCTTTGGCTCTGTTCATATTCATGATTTCAATTACGGCCTGCAGTAATCCCCAATCCACAGGCAACGGTGCTGAGACACCCGTAACTGTTGAACAGGAGAATACTGAAGGCAAGTTAGTTGCCAGAGCTTATATCGAATCACTCTTCTGGGAGAATCAGGCATTGTTTGAAGGCTGCTATCCGGAAGGATTCCTTGACAGATTAAACAGTGCTGCCGGAGTAAATGTTTTCGATGAGTACAAAAAGGTCTTTAAGGTAAGCGGCACATTTTTAGGTACTGCATCCCTTGATTACAGGGACTTAACGCTCATGAACGGTTACGATGAAGCGTATATGAGATCAAGGATCTCCACGCTCGCTAACCTTGATTACAGCGCCATTGAACTGATGCAGATCCAGAAGGTCCAGATAGTCTTTGAATATGAAGGACAGATCCTTCACACCGATTTTTACGTGCTCGTATATGAGGTTTCCGGCAAGTGGTATGTTCTTGAGACAGTAAATGCTGACGTGGGGTTCTGATATATGAGATTTTGCATTCAGGTAGTTAAACAGGCTTCGGTTGATATTGAGGGCAACAGGGTTGCTTCAATTGGACAGGGCATGCTCGTTCTTGTCGGAGTAGGCAAGGAGGATGATGAAGCCGTAGCAGACAAGATGATCGTAAAGCTCCTGAAAATGCGCATTTTCTCAGATCCGAACGGCAAGACCAACTTAAGTCTCGCTGACATCGACGGTGAGATGCTCATGGTATCTCAATTTACGCTTTATGCTGACTGCAGACACGGAAACAGGCCTTCGTTTACTGACAGCATGCCGCCTCAGCGCGCTAAGGAACTCTACGATTACATCTGCGATTCGGTCAGACCTCAGGTTAAAAAGCTTGAAATGGGCGTTTTCGGCGCTGACATGCAGGTGAGCCTCATAAATGACGGACCATTTACCGTCATTCTCGATTCTGCGGACATTTAACGTCTTAGTTTACGTTTTAAGCCTAAAATTTCACCTTTTTGAAATATTATAAATATATTATTTTGTTAAAATGGCCAGTAGTGGTAGAATAACATGACTACGAATAATTATTTTCGGGAGATTACTAATGGCTAATTCTAAGAACGGCAATTACGGCGGAGACTCTAGAGAAGTATTGAGTTGTTCATTTTGCGGTAAATCCGAGTACGAGGTACCGAGACTCTTTTCCGGCGTAAACTGCTATATCTGCATTGACTGTATCAGAACTGCTTATGGCATCGTTGCCGAAGAGGAAAAGGTCAATAAGAAGCGCAAGATGCGTTCGATCAAGCCCAAGAAGCTTGTTACTCCTCATGAGATCAAGGAGAAGCTTGATAATTACGTAATCGGCCAGGACGACGCAAAGATTGCGCTCTCCGTTGCCGTATACAATCACTACAAGAGAGTTTATTCAGATCTTCCTGCAGACGATACAGAGATCTCCAAGAGTAATATTCTTCTCCTTGGACCTACAGGTTCAGGTAAGACACTTCTTGCCCAGACACTTGCAAGGATCCTCAATGTACCTTTCGCAGTAGCTGACGCTACAAGCCTTACACAGGCCGGTTATGTCGGTGAAGACGTAGAGAACATCCTGCTCAAACTCATTATCGCTGCTGATTACGACATCGAGAGAGCACAGACAGGTATCGTATATATCGATGAGATCGATAAGATCACAAAGAAGTCCGAGAATGTGTCCATAACACGTGATGTAAGCGGTGAGGGCGTTCAGCAGGCACTTCTTAAGATCCTTGAGAGCACGGTTGCAAACGTACCTCCTAAGGGCGGAAGAAAGCATCCTAACGAAGAGTGCATCAAGATCGACACAACAAACATCCTGTTCATCGTAGGCGGTGCATTTGACGGTCTCGACGAGATCATCGCTCAGAGAGTAGAGCAGAAGCAGTACGGTTTCGGTGCTGAGGTTCAGTCCAAGAAGGACCGTAACAGCGGTTTCTATTTCCACGATGTTAAGCCTGATGACCTCATGAAGTTCGGTCTGATCCCTGAGTTCATCGGACGTCTCCCGGTTACGGTAGCTCTTGATAAGCTTGACGCTGACGCACTCGTAAGAGTTCTCACAGAACCCAGGAACGCTATCATCAAGCAGTACAAGAAGATGCTCAAGATGGATGACGTTGAGCTCGTATTCGAAGAAGACGCAATCAGAGCAATCGCTGACAGAGCTATCGAACAGAATACAGGTGCGAGAGGTCTGAGATCCATCATCGAGGAAGCTATGAGAGACGTAATGTTCAACATTCCTTCCGAGAAGGATGTCAAGGAATGCATCATTAAGAAAGAAACAATTGTTGAAGGCAAGCAGCCCATTCTCGTATATAAGAACGGCACACAGGAGAAGAACGTTCCCGTTACGGGAGTTTCCGTTGACGTAAACGTCGGCTGATCAGCAGTTAAATTGAATTAATCATTTACAGAAGGAGGACATAAGCATGGCAGAATCTTATAATCTTTGTCTTGATATAGGCGGAACCAAAGTACTTGGTGTTGTTTTCAATTCCAAGAAAGAGATCGTGTACAGACTCAAGAAAAAGACCAAGGCCGGTGGTAACACTTCGGAAAACATTGAGGAACTCATCATCAGTGTCGTAAGAGAGCTTATCACAGGAGCAGGCATCAAGAAGTCTGATCTTCATGCCATTGCTGCAGGTGCTCCGGGTGTAATCGACCAGGAGAAGGGTATCGTTCTTTTCTCACCAAACCTTCCCTGGAGAAACTACAATATCAAGAAGCCCATCGAAGATGAATTCGGCTGCCCTTTCTATATTGGAAACGACGTAAATGTCGGTGTTCTCGGTGAGTACAAGTACGGTGCCGCAAGAGGATATAAGAACGTAGTAGGTTTCTTTGTCGGAACAGGCATGGGCGGCGGACTTATCCTTAACGGTGAGCTCTTTACAGGTAACAAGTTCAAGGCAGCAGAATACGGTCATATCATCATGGAACCTGAGGGACCTCTGTGTAACTGCGGTCAGAGAGGATGCCTCGAGGCTTTCTCAAGTAAGCAGGGTATGACTTCATATATCAGACAGCAGGTCGCAAGAGGCAGAAAGTCTCTTATGGCAGATGCAGTCGAAGATGGTGTTTTCAAGTCCAAGGCTCTTAAGAAGGCATTGGCTGAAGGCGATGAGGTATCACGTGAAGCGGTTTACCGTGCAGCTCACTATCTGGCTATCGCATCAGGCAACCTCGTTAATACATTCAGCCCTGATATCGTTGTATACGGCGGCGGTGTTATCGAATCTGTAGGCGACATCTTTATGGAGAGAATCCTCTCAGAAGTTGATCAGTTCTGCATGCCTTCGATCAGAGATACAGTTGAATTCAAGAAGGCGGCTTTAGGAGATGATTCCATCCTCTATGGTGCGCTCTCGATGATAAAGAAGTAAGTAAAAGTAAGAGAGGATATCAGAACAGTTTATGGCAAGAATTGATTCTATCAGCAAAGCATTTGATCCCAATGAGGCCGAGAGCAGGCTTTATGCAAAGTGGATGACAAGCAACTATTTTCAGCCTAAGGCAGGCAAGACAGGGAAGAAGTTCTCTATCGTGATGCCCCCGCCGAATATCACAGGTCAGCTCCATATGGGTCACGCATTGGATAACACTTTGCAGGATACCCTCACAAGATATAAGAGAATGGCAGGCTATGAGACACTCTGGCTGCCCGGTACAGACCACGCTTCCATCGCTACAGAAGCTAAGATCGTTGAGGCTATGCGTAAGGAAGGCCTTACAAAGGACGACCTCGGACGTGAGAAGTTTCTTGAGAGAGCCTGGGCATGGAAAGAACAGTACGGCGGAAGGATCGTTGAGCAGCTCAAGAAGATCGGTTCTTCTTGCGACTGGTCAAAAGAGCGTTTCACAATGGATGAAGGCTGCTCTGACGCCGTTAAGGAAGTATTCGTTAAGTACTATAACCAGGGCCTGATCTACAGAGGTGAGAGAATCATCAACTGGTGCCCTCACTGCCTTACATCAATCTCAAATGCAGAGGTTGATTATGCTGACCAGGCAGGCCATTTCTGGCACCTGAGATATCCTTTCGAGGATGGTTCAGGATATATCGATCTTGCTACAACAAGACCTGAGACACTCCTCGGCGATACAGCTGTTGCTGTTAACCCCAAGGATGAGCGTTACAAGGACGTAGTAGGCAAGATGCTCGTTCTGCCTCTCGTAGGACGTAAGATCCCCGTAATCGCTGACGATTACGTTGATATTGAATTCGGTACAGGTGCTGTTAAGATCACACCTGCGCATGACCCTAACGACTTCGAAGTTGGTCAGCGTCATGGTCTTGAAGTAATCACTGTTCTCACAGCTGATGCAAAGATTACTGAAGACTATCCGAAGTATGCAGGCATGGACAGATACGAAGCTCGTGAAGCTATCGTTAAGGATCTCCAGGACGGCGGATATCTCACAGAGATCGAAGACTATTCACACAACGTTGGTACATGCTACAGATGCGGTACTACTATCGAACCCCGTGTATCACTCCAGTGGTTCGTTAAGATGGAAGAACTCGCTAAGCCTGCTATCGAGGCAGTAAGAAACGGTTCCATCAGATTCGTTCCTGAGAGATTCTCAAAGAACTATTTCAACTGGATGGAAGACATCAGAGACTGGTGTATTTCAAGACAGCTCTGGTGGGGTCACAGAATTCCTGCATTCTACTGCGACGATTGCGGTGAGCTCGTTGTTACAAAGGAATCTTCATGCACATGCCCTAAGTGCGGCAAGGAGATGAGACAGGATCCTGATACTCTCGATACATGGTTCTCATCTGCTCTCTGGCCTTTCTCTACATTGGGATGGCCTGACAAGACTGAAGATCTCGCTAAGTTCTATCCTACAGATACGCTCGTTACAGGTTACGACATCATCACTTTCTGGGTTTCCAGAATGATCGTTGCCGGACTTGCTCATATGGATGATGTTCCGTTCCGTGATGTACTTATCCACGGCCTCGTAAGAGACTCTCAGGGCCGTAAGATGAGTAAGTCATTGGGTAACGGTATCGATCCTCTTGAGATAATTGATCAGAATGGTGCAGATGCATTGAGATTTGCTCTCGTTACAGGTAATGCTCCGGGTAATGACCAGAGATTCCAGGAAGATAAGATCTTAATGGGCCGCAACCTCTCCAACAAGATCTGGAACGCAATGAGATTCGTTGTCATGAACACAGATGACGATTTCACACCTGACCTTGTTGATGAGTCACTCTTCACAACAGAAGATAAGTGGATCTTAACAGAGCTCCACAACCTTATCTCTGAAGCAACTGTTAACCTTGATAACTATGAATTCGGTGTTGCTTTGAGCAAGATCGTTGACTTCCTCTGGGATAACTTCTGCGACTGGTACATCGAGATTACCAAGAGCAGACTTTACGATAAGGAATGCAAGACAAGAAATAACGCAATCTATCTTCTTAACTACGTATTGAGCGAAGCTATGAAGTTGCTGCATCCTTTCATGCCTTTCATTACTGAAGAGGTATATTCAAATCTTATTATCAAGGACAAGGCTGAATCCATCATGGTTTCTGACTGGCCTGAAGCTGATAAGGTATTGAACAGCCCTGAAGATGCTGAGATGATGAACACTCTCATGGATGCCATCAGAGGTATCCGTGCAGTACGTAAGAACATGGATGTTGCTCCTTCACGCAAGGCTCACATCATCGTTGTTACGGCATCTGACAAGATCGCTGATATGTTCACACAGGGTGAGGGATTCCTCGAGAGACTTGCTTCCGTAAGCAGCCTTGAGACCAGAAAGGACAAGGCAGGAATTCCTTCAACAGCTGTTGCTGCAGTATTCAGCGGCGGTGAGATCTACATCCCGCTTGAAGATCTTATCGACATCGCTAAGGAGCTTGAGCGTCTTGATAAGGAAAAGACACGTTTGGACGGTGAGATCAAGAGACTCAACGGCAAGCTCTCAAACGAGTCATTCGTAAGCAAGGCACCTGCTGCAGTTGTTGAGCAGGAGAGAGCAAAGCTCGCTAAGTACGAAGAAATGTACGCTAGTTTGGCTGAAAGAATTGAAGTTTTAAGCAAATAATCAAGGAGGATCTATTATGGCTGAAGAACTGGGGAACAAGGAACTGATCGAGAAACTGCCTAAGGAAGGTGTGCATTGCTATCCTGCAAGCTCTTCCAAGATTACGCGTAACAGAGTATTATCCGTAATCTTCTGTTTGCTTGGCGTTTTCCTGATCTGCTTGGGAATTCTTAAGGTAAGTGACAATATCATCAAGATCGGTTTGATCGCTGTTGGTGCTTTCAGTGCCATCGTCAGCATTCTGGTCTTTGCACAGTCTTTCCTTATTGCTAAATTCCGTGTGGCTGTTGATTACAATGAGAAGAACGTTGTTCTGAGATACCGTTACAGCAAGATCGCTATTCCTTTCGAGAATTTCGACGGAAGAGACGGTACACCTGACCAGGCAGAGGCTCTTATCGATAAGAATTTCAAGAAGGATGCTACTTTCTATCTCGTTCTTGATGACGTTTTCGAGGATGCTTGCTATCAGACATCTTCATCAGATCTTGAGTCAGTTGACGATTACAAGAAGCTCCGTGAAGAGTGCTTCGCAATCGCTGAGGCTTACGGTGCACGTAACAGCGCTGACAAGGTTAAGTTCTACTATGAGAAGGATGAGCCTGAGAAGGACAAGGGTTCAACTGACTTAGACGCAGTTATCGAAGAGGCTAAGGCTGAAAAGAAGGCTGACGAGGAAGCAGAAGCTGCAGCAAGAGCTGAGGCTGAAGCAGCAAGAATCGCAGCTGAGGAAGCTGAGAAGGCTTCTGAAGAATCTGATTCAGAGAAGGCTGACGAAGAGTAATCTATTACTTGTAAGATTAATTAAGGCTGTCTCATGAGAGGCAGCCTATTTATTTGGTAATATCTTTTAATAATTCTTTCTTTTCTTCATTAGTAAGGTGACGCCATTGTCCAGTTTCGAGATCACCCAGTCTGATGTTCATGAATCTGATGCGCTTGAGCCTTGTTACCCTGTATCCCAGATATTCGCACATGCGTCTGATCTGACGGTTTAATCCCTGGTGGAGGATTATCTTGAATGTCGTGTTGTTAACCGGCTTGACGGTGCAGGGAAGCGTTAATTGTCCCAGTACGGGAACGCCTGATTCCATCTGCTTGATGAAGATCTTGTCGTAAGGGCGGTTAACCGTAACAACGTATTCTTTCTCGTGTCCGTTCTCGGCACGGAGGAGCTTGTTTACTATAGATCCGTCATTGGTAAGCAGGATCAGACCTGATGAGTTCTTGTCCAATCGTCCGATGGGGAAGATGCGTTCGCTGTATCCGATGTAATCGATGATGTTGGAAGGATCCCTGTTATCAGTTGTACAGGTAACTCCCAGAGGTTTATTGAATGCGATGTAGACCATCGAATCGTCAGGGGTGATCTTCTGACCGGATACTTCAACGATATCGCCGTCTTTTACTTTGCTGCCCTGGAGAGCCGTGACGCCGTTAATGGTAACTTTGCCGTTCTCAATAAGAGTATCTGCTTCTCTTCGTGAGCAAAGACCTGATGACGCGATATATTTGTTGAGTCTTATACCTTCGGAATCAGTCCCAGACATCCGGAACCTCGGCCTTTGTCAGAGTAAACGTGAAGGTAGAACCTTCCTCATATTTACTGTTAACGGTAATTGTCTCACCCATGTATGTGAGGAGCTCCTTGGCAATGGAGAGGCCCAGTCCAGAACCCTTCTTACCACGTGCGCGGTCTGCCTTGAAGAATCTGTCGAAGATATGTCCGATATCGTATTCATGTATACCAAGACCTGTGTCGGCTACTGAAACATATACCTTTTTCTCAGCTTCGATATAGTCTGTTGAGATAGTGATTGTTTTGCCGGCAGGTGTATATTTCTTGGCGTTGTCCAAAAGAATAACTAGGATCTGCTCAACTCGGTCAGGGTTACCGACAACTGTGGGCAGTTCGCCGTAGTTGTTCTGAACGGAGAATTTGATGCCTGCATCTTTCATGATGGGCTTGAATCTGATCTCCATGTTGGACAGGAGTGTGTTCAGATTGAACGGGAATGTCTTGAATGCGAGCGTTCTGGACTGGAGCTTGGACAGCTCTAACATGTCGTCAATAAGACGTGACAGTCTCATTGTCTCGTTCAGGATGATCTGGTAGTAACGCTGGCGGTCTTCCTCTTTCTTAACCATGCCGTCAGACAGAGGCTCGATAAGACCTCTTAATGTCTGGAGAGGAGTACGGAGCTCGTGTGAGATGTTTGCAACGTAATCCTGACGGAAGCGTTCATTCTTCTGTTCTTCGAAGATATCACGGAAGAATCCCGTAGCACCGATGATGGTATTGTTGTCAGTTGAATCGTACTTAGGAATGATCGTGCACTGGTAAGCATAGTCACGGTTATCGATCCTTCTGGTCTTTGTCTCACCTGTAGCGATGCATTCTTCGAAGTCTGTCCATACATCATCGAAAGGAATGAGCTGCAGACGTTCCGTGAACATATTATTCTTCTCGGCACGTTCGAACAGGTTGTGGATAGCCTTGTTTGTCGTTACCGGTACTGCGTTGTTGTCTACTACGACGATACCGTCTGAAATGACATCGAAGATATCCTGCAGCTGGTTACGTTCAGCCGTAAGGTCACTGATTGATTTGGACAGTCTGTCAGCAAGGAAGTTAAATGACTGACCGAGTTCACCGATCTCACCTTTATGCGATTCATCAGCCCTGACTTCGAAGTTGCCCTTACCGTATTCCATCGCGACTTCATTGATCTCCTGGATAGGAAGGATCATTCGGCTTACGAATGCATATGCGGGAACGAGCATGAGTCCTGCAGCCATAAGGGTTGAGAGCAGGAGAATATTAAGATACTTGATAATAAGGCTGCTGTAGCCGTTAAGATAAGACAGGGAATAGAGATAATACAGATTGCCGTTGATCGTAACAGGGAATCTGGTGATCAGGATAAGATCGTTGATTCCTTCGGTATCAATAATGTAACTTAATCCGTCTACTTCCTGGAATTTCAATGAATTCAGTGCCGGTACGAGGTTTCTTGTATCCTTGATGCTGACACTTCTGTGTTCAATGCTGGTTGAATTCAGAATGTCGCCATTCATGTTTATCAGGTAGTAGTCGTGCCCCGAGGCATAACTGGATTCAAAGAAGAATAATCGGAAGTCAACGCTCTCGAAAAATTCCGGGTTGGCTGTAAGGATCTCTTTGTAACGCATTTCCTGGGAAATGGCGTTGTCTACTTCAAGTGAGAGTGTTGCACTTCTTCCGGCAACAATAAATGCAATTGTCGCGAGCAGGGCCGAAGCCAGGAGTGATACTACGACAAGAGTCATTGTTCGCTTCAGGAGCGTACTTTGAAACATTTAGTTGACCTCGAATTTATAACCGATACCGTAAATGGTCTGGATGGACCAGGGTGCGTTCTCGTATGTAATCTTTTGTCTGATTCTCTTAATGTGAGTATCGACGGTTCTTGAATCTCCGTTGTAGTCCAGACCCCAAACGGATTCAAGGATCTGGTCACGTCCGAATACCTGTCCGGGATGTGACGCGAGGAGATACAGGATTTCAACTTCCTTGGGAGTGCAGGGGATGCCTTCACCATTGGATTTGACTGCATAATTGTTGAGATTGATCTCAAGACCGTCAAATGTAAGAACGGAAGACTGCTTGGGGGTATCTCCGAATCTTCTCAATACGGCCTTAACTCTGGCAATAACTTCACGGGGAGAGAAAGGCTTAACGATATAGTCGTCTGCGCCTAATTCGAGACCTACGATCTTGTCGATCTCTTCACCCTTTGCAGTGAGCATGATGATGGGGGTAGTCTGGTTCTTCCTGATCTCACGGCATACATCAAGGCCGCTCATCTCAGGCATCATTACGTCGAGCAGGATGAGGTCAGGCTTGTTCGCAAGAGCCATCTCGAGAGATTCTCTTCCGTCATATGCATCTATGTGTGTGAAATTATCGTTATCAAGATATAAGCTTAATGATTCGTGTACGACCGGATCATCGTCGCAGATAAGGATGTTAGGTGCTGCAGCCATATTCCAAGACCCCCAAAAGTATATCGTTTATTATATTATTTTTTTTTCGAAATATGCAACGTGTTGATATCAAATTTAATTATCATTCTTGTTGTCATTTGATAAAAATAAATATAGAATAAAATGACACAAATAAGGGAGGATACTTTGATGATGAATAATTCATTGAAGAAAACGGTATCTGTCTTATTGACGGGTGCTATTTTGTTAGGTTTTGCTGCCTGCGATTTCGGTGGCGGCAAGAAGGCTGTTATCGAAGCAGCCGATTCTCTGGCTTCTGACATGGCTGCGGCAAGCGCAAGCAAGCTCATCAAGAACTCAAATCTTGATAAGAAGAGCTCTGAAGCAGAGGCTCTTACGGATCTGCTCGACGGCAGTGACTATTCTGACGATCAGCTTGCATTCTTTAAGGCAGTTGAGGGTACGATCGAGTATGAGGTCGATGAGGAATCCGTTAAGGTAAACAAGGGCGAAGCTACCATCGATATCAACTTCACGATCGCTGACTATGCTTCAGTTCTTAAGGACGATTTCACAGACATCGATTCACTTGTCAGTGCTATCAAGAAGGCTGATACCAAGGAGATCACTTTTACTGCTGAATTCGTTCAGGTAGACAAGGAGTGGTTGTGCGATAACGTAGGCAGCAAGAAGTTCATGAAGCTCTATGACTACAGAAACGCAGAGATCCAGCTCGAAGTAACACCTGAGATGATCGCTGCTCTCATCGATACATCCATGAGCGGTTTCTGGCTTGCAAGCAACAACGTATATTACGATACTTCACTCGTTGAATACGATTATTTCTTTGATTCAGCTGTTTATGAACTGGCTGAGCGTGAGATCTATGTTTACTACAAGCTCGTTAAGGACGGCTCAACTCTTTATGAGAGTGAACAGATCCTTTTGGGCGCATCCACAAACATTCCCTGCCGCGTAGACGTTACAAATCTTGCTAACCCTACACAGGTTTTCCCCGCAGGATCCTACACAGTACAGCTTCTTATGGCTGACGGCCAGCTGATCGATTCACAGACGATCAGTGTTGAAGTATCACCGGCTCCTACTTCAAATCCCGGCGGTGGCGGCGGATCAGGCTCATTGAGCGGTGAAGGCGTTTACTTCGATTTTACTGACCCGACATTCAGAGGTTATGCTCTCGATGCAGGCTGGTATGACTACGATAACTGCCTCACAGGTGATTACAGATATTCTTCAGACGTTAAGACTGTTGCTTTCTCAATCCAGGTTTCACCGGACTGCAACAAGAAGGTTAATTACTTCTATGCATGGACTGATCAGGAATCAAGCGATGCGATCAGAACAGCTCTTGAGAATCCTGAGTATACTAACACGGTAACTCCGACACAGTATGACAACGGATATTTCTATGACTTCGATTACACACTGAACGGTGCCGCAAAGAAGGGTTACTACATGCTCGTAGTATCTGATGCTTCCACAGGCGGAATCCTAATGTACGCTTACTGTCAGGTTTCATAAGAATCTGCCTAATTGATTTAGCACAAGTTTGTTATAATAAGTCAGAATAACGGTGGCGCCTTCTTGTAAGGCGCCACTTAAATTGAGAAAAGGTATTTTGATGCGTAATATAAAGAATTCTTGTGTTGCAATCGTATTGGTATTGTCGGTAATACTGTCCGTTTGCGGCTGTAACAACACAAATAACAGTACGGATGAGGCAAAGGTTGTCTGCGCTTCGTTCTGTGAGGCAGTAAGATCCGGAGATACCGCCAAGCTCGTAACTTATTTCAATGATCCTGCAATGACCGAAGCTGCATTGTCAGAGATCATAACGGTTCCTGACCAGAACAGCGAACAGGCTGAATACTACGAAGCTCTTAAGTCTTCTCTGGTCTATAACCTCGAAGAACCCGTTTACGACAAAGATTCTAAGACAGCTACGGTAATTACCGTCTGGGGTATCGGCAATTATCAGTCAGATGCCGCACTGGCAGCAAAGGACATCCAGTCTTTTAAGAATGCCATTGCCACGGATCCCAAGATCGTTACCGTTAAGCTCTCTCTGGACATGAGCGGTGAGATCCCCGTACTGGTAAACCCCAAGGATGTTGTTGAAGCTGTATACAGCTTCAACACTTTCGATCCGAACATAATGCCCGGTCTCCTGTCCGAATACTATACAGGCGGAGAGCTCGTTCTCGCGCCGAAGGGCGTATACACGAATACTGATTCCATCGGCGTCAGGATCAATTTCAGCAAGGAACTCAAGAATTACAGATTCGTTCCCGGCGTTATCTATTCAGTAGTCAGGGGAAGTGATCCGGTATATACATCATCTCCCGTGGCTCTTGAGGATAACAGCATCAGGCTTGATCTTACGACTGAGATGGTAGATCCGTCATTTGTTAACAGGGACGGATATCTGCTCGCAGGAAACTATACGATCTTTGTTTTCGATGAACACTCCAAAGACATCGCAAGCTTTGAGTGTACCGTTGAGAACAAGGATATTGAGAAGGATGAGATATCTTTCGAGGATTACAAGAAAGACCATTATTTAACAACATTGGTCTATGACGTCAATGACGAGGACATCATTACCCACACATACATGTACAACACCGGGTGGTGGGATTACGACGGAACATCAGTAGGCAAGAGCGCTTTTGCATCAAATACAAAGACTCTGGGCTTCTCATTGGCTGTAAGTAAAGACAACGACAAGGAATTGTTCTACGAATACTACTACGCTGAAGAATCAGATTTCAGTGACATTGGCGACAAGCCGGTATTCATGTCATCATGCAAGCCCACGATCTATGATGATCAGGCCTGCTACGATCTCGATTACACGCCCACGGATTCACTTGAACCCGGATTCTACGGACTGGTCGTTTACAGCGACGCTTCCAAGAAGCACATTCTGTTTACGGCAGCATGTATGGTAGTCGAAGAGACGAGCGGAGATGTAACTGAGTGATAAGCCTGTTATAATTCTTCCATTCGAAAGAGGTTTTATGGCTGGACGCAGAATACAGAACAGATTGCTTAAGATATTACCGGTGGTTTTGGTGCCGGCAATTATGCTTGGCGTGACTTCATGTTCTGACATTGCCGAGATAATTGAGAGTGAACTCGACGAAGAGATGCATACCAAGCCTGACGATGACATGATGGAGGATGAGACTGAGCGTACCAACGGCGGTACGACTTATGAGACTTTCCAGCCGACAGGCACTTATACCACGGCTCCATTAGAAACAATGGACATCGATATCGATTTCGTAGAGGACGTGTATATCTATTCTGTCTGGTACGATGCAGTACAGGACAATCCCGTTGATTATGACCGTATCGAATCCAAGGATGCCTTCGCGCTCAAGGGAGTTTTTTATTTCAACACTCCTCTAACCACAGTGTTCGAAGCAAGACTTCTCAGGGATGACGAAGTCATTCTTACAAAAACCATAACATTGAAGGATAATGTAACTGCCGAATGCGATTTCTCAGCAGGTTTAGAGGGCTGGGGCGTATTCGAGGCAGGTGATTATACTGTTGAATTGTATTTTGACGGTGAGTATGTTGGTGCCACCGATAAGCTTGAGGTTTACTGATTATGTTCGTATCCGGTAATTGGAAAGATTATGAGCTGCTCTACTGCGGATGCGGCGAGAAATACGAGCGTTGGGGAGACGTTGTCTTAAGACGTCCCGACCCCCAGGCTGTCTGGCCCGTCGTAAAGGACGGCAAAGAGGTTTCAATGGATGATCTGCCCAAGCCGAGTGCTCTTTACACGAGAAGTGATAAGGGCGGAGGCGCGTGGACGAGACTTAAGAATTTCCCGTCAACGTGGAAGATCGATTACGATTCACTCGGCAAGAAACTCACTTTCAGGATCGAACCTACAGCATTCAAGCATACCGGTCTTTTCCCTGAACAGGCTTCCAACTGGGATTTCTGCGGTGATCTGATAGAGAAGGCAAAGGCAGCAGGCAAAAAGGATATCAAGATCCTTAATCTTTTTGCGTATACAGGCGCACAGACACTGGCATGCAGTGCTCACGGCGCAGATGAAGTCGTTCATGTTGACGCATCGAAAGGCATGATCGCCTGGGCAAAGGAGAATATCAAGGCTTCAGGACTCGAAGGCAACTATGTCAGGTTCATAGCTGAAGATTGCATGAAATTCGTTGAACGTGAGATCCGAAGAGGCCGCAAATACGACGGAATCATAATGGATCCGCCTTCTTACGGCAGAGGACCCAAGGGTGAGTTATGGCAGCTTGAGGACTCTTTCTACGACCTCGTTAAACTCTGTTCCAACGTTCTTTCCGACGATCCGCTGTTCTTTATCGCAAGTTCCTATGCCACGGGCATTACAGCACAGGCATCCGGACAGATATTCAAGCTCGCGATCCCGGGTGGTAAGGTAGAGGCAGAAGAACTTATGCTGCCTGTATCAAAAATGGGCGTTCTGCTCCCGTGCGGACAGACAGCCAGATGGTCGGCAAAGTGACAGTCATTGAGCACGGTGTACAGGTCCTGTTTGAAGATAACCACCTGATCGTGGCTATCAAGCCTGCAGGTGTCTTATCCCAAAGCGACGGCAGCAACAGCCCGGACATGCTCACAATTCTCAAGGCTTATATCAAAGAGAAATACAATAAACCCGGAGAAGTCTATCTGGGTCTGGTCCACAGGCTCGACAGGCCGGTTTCGGGAGTAATGGTTTTCGCGAGGACGAGCAAGGCTGCATCGAGGCTGTCTGAGCAGATTAGGACCAACAAGGTCGAAAAGATCTACAGATGCGTAGTTCAGGGCGTTCTGGACGGTTCCGGCAGGCTCGAGAATTACATTTCGAAAGATGAATCCAAAAATATCGTAACCGTTTCAGATACCGCAAAGCCGGGATTCAAGGCATGTTTTCTTGATTATAAAGCCATAGCGGTGAAAGACGGCATGACACTTGCCGAAGTCAAGCTCGGAACGGGAAGACCCCACCAGATCAGAGCCCAGATGTCACACAGCGGACACCCGCTTTTGGGCGATCAGAAATACGGAAAAAAGGACAATAAATGCAGGGATGTTGCGCTTCAGGCGTTCAGATTATCTTTTGAACACCCCGTAAAGCGTGAAATAATCAGCTTTGAGGCACCTTGTCCGGATGAATATCCGTGGAGCCTTTTTGCTTGACTTATCCAACCGCTAAATACTATAATTTTAACTTGCAAAATTATATATATTAAAAGGTGAAGCGGTTCTATGTACAACAAAGTTTCAAAAGACCTTAATTTCGTAGACAGAGAGAAACAGGTTCTCGAGTTCTGGAAGAAAAACGACGTTTATAAGAAGAGCATCGCGCCCAAGGCTGACGGCGCTCCGACTTTTACTCTTTATGACGGCCCTCCGACAGCTAACGGTAAGCCTCATATCGGGCATATCAAGACAAGAGTCATTAAGGACGTTATCCCGAGATATCACGCAATGAAGGGCGAGACAATCGTCTTCAAGGCCGGCTGGGATACACACGGACTTCCTGTAGAGCTCGAAGTTGAGAAGGCTTTGGGTATCAACGGCAAGCCCCAGATCGAAGGTTACGGCGTAGAGCCCTTCATCAAGAAGTGTAAGGAATCCGTCTGGACATACAAGGACCAGTGGGAGCACATGAGCGACCGCGTTGGTTTCTGGGCTGACATGGAGCATCCTTACGTTACATACGATAACAACTACATCGAGTCCGAGTGGTGGGCATTGAAGCAGATGTGGGATAAGGATCTCATCTACAAGGGACACAAGATCGTTCCTTACTGCCCGAGATGCGGTACTGCTCTCTCATCACACGAAGTTGCACAGGGATATAAGACAGTCAAGGAGAGATCAGCTGTCGTAAGATTTAAGTGCGTTGATGAGGATGCTTACTTCCTCGCATGGACAACAACACCCTGGACACTTCCTTCAAACGTTGCTTTATGCCTTAATCCTGAGGCTGAATACTGCAAGGTAAAGGCTTGCGACGGCTATACATACTACATGGCAAAGGCTCTTCTCGATTCTGTTCTTGGCAGCCTTGCAAAAGACGGTGAGAAGGCTTACGAGATCCTCGAATCCTACAAGGGTTCTGACCTCGCAGGCAGATCTTATGTTGCTCTCTATCAGGGTGCATCAGATGAAGCTGCAAAGCAGAAGAAAAAGGCTCACTACACAGTATGCGATGATTACGTAACAATGGAAGACGGTACAGGTATCGTTCACATTGCTCCCGCATTCGGTGAAGATGACGCAAGAGTCGGAAGAGATAATGATCTCCCGATGGTTCAGTTCGTTGATACAAGAGGTAATCTCACAGAAGAGACACCTTTCGCAGGTAAGTTCGTTAAGGATGCTGATCCTGAAGTTCTGAAGGATCTCGACGCAAGATCACTCCTGTTCTCAGCTCCCAAGTTCGAGCACGAATATCCTTTCTGCTGGAGATGCGACACACCTCTGATCTATTTCGCAAGATCAACATGGTTCATCGCAATGAGCAAGAAGAGAGACGAGCTCCTCAAGTCCAACAACATGGTCAACTGGATGCCTGAGACTATCAGAGACGGACGTATGGGTGACTTCTTAAGAAACGTAATCGACTGGGGTATCTCCCGTGAGCGTTACTGGGGTACACCTCTCCCGGTATGGGAGTGCGAGTGCGGTCACAGACACTGCATCGGTTCAATCGAAGAACTCAAGTCCATGAGCGACGACTGCCCGGATAACATTGAGCTCCACAAGCCTTATGTTGATAACGTACACATCAAGTGCCCCAAGTGCGGCGGCCAGATGAAGAGAGTAACAGAGGTTATCGACTGCTGGTTCGACTCAGGTTCAATGCCTTTCGCTCAGTATCACTATCCTTTTGAGAACAAGGAATTCTTCGAGACACACTATCCCTGCAATTTCATCTCAGAGGGTATCGACCAGACAAGAGGCTGGTTCTATTCACTTATCGCTATCTCAACAGTTCTCTTCGGCAGAGCACCTTTTGAGAACTGTATCGTAATGGGTATCGTTCAGGATAAGGACGGTATCAAGATGAGTAAGCACTTAGGCAACGTTGTTGATCCTTGGGACGTTCTCGATTCCCAGGGCGCTGACGCTGCAAGATGGTATTTCTATACAGCTAACCAGCCCTGGCTTCCTTCAAGATTCTCCAAGGAAGCTGTTAACGACGGCATCAAGAAGTTCATCGGTACATTCTGGAATACATATGCATTCTATGTAATGTATGCAGACATCGATAACTTCGATCCTACACAGCACACACTCGACAAGGCAACACTCGGTGCCATGGACAGATGGGTTCTCTCACGCCTTAACACGCTTATTAAGGTTGTTAATGAGAAGATGGATGCTTATGACATCTCCCAGTCTGCAAGACTCATTCAGGATTTCACTGAAGAGCTCTCCAACTGGTACGTAAGACGCTGCCGTGACAGATACTGGGGTGCAGAAGAGACACAGGATAAGGTCAATGCTTACATGACTCTCTATACTGTTCTCGATAACCTCACAAGACTCTGCGCACCTTTCGTTCCGTTCATGACAGAAGAGATCTATCAGAACATCGTATGCTCAGTAGATAAGAATGCTCCTATCTCAGTTCACCTCGCTAAGTACCCGGTAGCTGATGAGAGCCTTATCGACGCTAAGCTCGAAGAGGAGATGGAGCTCGTTCAGCAGATCGTTACATTGGGCCACAGCTGCCGTGAGTCTGCTTCGATCAAGAACCGTCAGCCTCTGTCTGAGATCTATGTCGTTTCAGAACTCGGCCTTGATGACGAATACAAGCCGATCGTTCTTGATGAGCTCAACATCCGCAAGATGGAAGTATTGGCTGATGCTTCAACTCTCGTTGATTACAGCTTCAAGCCCCAGCTCAGAACATGCGGCAGAAAGTTCGGTAAGAACCTGAATGACGCTAAGGACGTAATCGCTAACCTTCCGGGTAAGGAAACATATGCAGCTCTCAAGCAGGGCGGCGTTAAGATCACCGTAAACGGTGAAGAGTACGAGATGACAGAAGAAGACTTCCTCATCGAGACAACCCAGCCCGAAGGTTTCTCAACACAGACATCCGGCAACCTCACGGTTTCCATCTCTACAGTCCTCACAGATGAACTCATCGAAGACGGTCTCGTAAGAGAGATGATCTCAAAGATCCAGACACACCGTAAGGAAACAGAAGGTCTTACAGTTACTGACCGTATCGTTCTCAAGTATCAGGGCAACGATAAGCTCGCTGAAGTAATCGAGAAGAAGAAGGATTACCTCGCTTCCGAAGTTCTTGCAGTTGAGATCACAAACGGCACAGGCGACAATTCCAAGGAATGGAATGTCAACGGAGAGAAGATTACATTCTCCGTTGTAAAGGCTTGAGGTAATTTATGATCGTTACGCTGTTACAGCAGGGATTAAGTGCCCAGGAGATTATTTACCTGGTATTGATCATGCTCTTTGCGATGACGCTGTCATTCGCGTTCCATGAGTTCATGCATGCGGCTGTTGCCGTATGGCTCGGTGATGAAACACCGAGGAACATGGGACGTCTGACGCTCAATCCTATTGCGCATATTGATCCCTGGGGCGCCATACTCCTACTCGTTGCCGGCTTCGGCTGGGGTAAACCTGTTATGTATAACCCCAACAGGCTTAAGCGTTTCAAGAGTCTCCGCCTGATGAACATAATGGTTCACCTTGCGGGTGTAACGGGTAACTTCATAATTGCGCTCGTTGCCAATATCTTTGCGCTTCTTTTCATGGGACTGACGATCAGGTTCACGAACATGGCTACCGTATTTAATGCCATGTATGACCTGTTCTCATATACGAGGTTTTTCTCGCTGATGCTCCTGGCATTCAACCTTCTGCCGATTCCGCCTCTTGACGGTTTCCATGTTGTGGAAGAACTCTTGCCGGTCAAGGTCAGATACAGCAACGGATACAGGAAGTTCCAGCAGTTTGCGCCTATGATCATTTTCATAGTTTTCCTTTCGAGCCGTTTTACGAATATTCCGCTCCTGTCAGTTCTCGTTGAGCTGATCGAGGTGCCTTTCGCATGGCTGATCGACCTGATCTCTACGCCTTTCTATTTTCTTCTCCAGATGACGGGATTGCTCTGAGATGCTTGAACAAGCGGTAAAGCCTGACATCAAATTAAGACAGTTTGAAGGTCCTTTGGATCTCCTTCTTCATCTTATCGAGAAGAATGACGTAGACATTTACGATATTCCGATAAGCACCATTACCGCTCAGTACATGGAGTACATTGAGTCGATGAAGGAATTCGACATGGAGCTTGCTTCAGATTTCCTTGTAATGGGTGCTACGCTTGTTTCAATCAAATCCAGAATGATGCTCCCGGGTATGACTGCAAGTCTTATCCCGGGTGATGATTCTGTTGACCCCAGAGAAGAGCTCGTTATCTCACTCATGAGATACAAGAGATGCCGTGTCTTCGCATCTGACCTCAAGGACAGACGAGAGAAGTTTGACGGAGCGCGTTTCCGTTATGCATCCACAGCAAAATCCCTGGGCATTACCATTGCTCCTGCTCCGCAGGCATTCTCGAAAGATGAATTTAATGACGCTGTTGCGCTTATCAATGAGCGTAACCAGATGCGTTTTACAGACATTACCTCGAAGATCACGCATATCCTGCAAAGAGACAAGCTCTCCGTTAAGGAGCGCATCAAGTCCATCTGGCGTTCCATTACCGGTAAAGGAAAGATATTTTTCAGTTCTTTGTTTAATAAGAAGACGGAAAAGATGGACAGGGTAGTAAGCTTCCTGGCCATATTGGAACTCGTAAGAGACAACAAGATACATGTTGAGCAGGACAGAAACTTCGGTGACATATCTATCGAGGAGAAAAAGGGCTGATATTTATGGATGACGATTTTAAGATAACCGCACAAGAATTACCCGGCGCAATAGAATCTATTCTTTTTATCTCAGGCGATCCGGTATCGGTAGATAAGCTTGCCGACATATTAAACTGCTCCAAGGCAGCTGTTCTTGAGGCTTTAAAGCACCTGACCGAGAGATATTCAGGCAACCCCTGGAGCGGTCTTGAGATCAGAAGAACGGAAGATTCCTATGCGATAATGACGAGACCTTCACAGAAGAAGATCCTGGACAGAATGTTCGGTCCCAGACAGTCACCGCCGCTCTCACAGGCATCTTATGAGACATTGGCCGTAATCGCTTATAACCAGCCCTGCACAAGAGCACAGGTCGAGCTCGTTCGTGGTGTATCTTCAGACTCCATCATCTCCAGACTTTTAGACAGAGGATGGATCGAAGAAGCAGGTAACCTTGATGCGCCCGGAAGACCTTCACTGTTCAGGACATCCAAGAAGTTCCTTACGGAATTCGGAATCGAATCAGTAAGGGATCTCCCGCCGCTTGAACTCATGAGCTACCAGACCATCAGAGACATGGAGAATTCACTCAAGGAAGCAACCGCAGGTGAAGATAAGCAGATCTCCATCGAGAGTCTTATGAATCCTGCAAAAGAAGATGATGAAGAAGGTGAGACTGATGACGGGGACGCTTGAACTGATCGAGAGAGAAGTCTCTAACATGAGTAAAGGCCATAAGGCGATAGGAAACTATATCCTTGAGTCTTATGACAAAGCAGCATACATGACCGCTGCCAAACTCGGTGAAGAGGTTGGCGTATCAGAATCCACGGTAGTCAGATTTACTACTGAGCTTGGTTTTGAGGGCTATCCCGAATTCCAGAAGGCTTTGCAGGAGGATTTGAAGTCCAAGCTTACTTCGGTTCAGAGATTGGGTCTTACCGAGAAGTTTGATAACGACGGCGATGCTTTAAGATCAGTTGTCGCACAGGACATTAATAATTTAAGAGATTCACTTAATACAATAGATGAGAAAGAGTTTACCAATGCGGTAGACGCGATTCTTAAAGCTAAAAAGATATACATCATGGGAATCAGGGCATCAGCTCCTTTGTCGGAGTTCATGCACTTTTACATGACGCTGTTGTTCGATGATGTAGTACTTGTCAGAAGCACCTGCACGAATGAGCTTTTCGAGCAGATAATGCCGATCGGAGAAGGCGATGTCATGATCGGAATATCTTTCCCGAGATATTCTGCAAGAACCATCAATTCAATGGGATACGCCAAAAAGAAGGGCGCAACGATCATTGCAATTACCGATAAGGATGATACTGCAATGACTGAATATGCTGACATTAAGCTGTTTGCAAAATCTTCAATGGCTTCATTTGTAGACTCGCTTACGGCACCGCTGTCGCTTATAAACGCTTTGCTCGTGTCTTTGGGAATGCACAGAAAAGAACACATCAAGGCTTCACTCGAGTCACTTGAGACATTGTGGTCACAGTACCGCGTATATGAGATAGGAAGAGACCGTACCACGGAAGACGGAGACATTTTATAAAGGAGAAACACTATGGGCATTTATCAGATCGCTATCGACGGACCTTCAGGTTCAGGCAAGAGCACTCTTGCAAAGGGAATCGCAAAAGAACTCGGCATTATGTATCTTGATACAGGCGCCATGTACCGCGCATGCGCAGTTGCTACCATCAAGAGAGGTATCAACGCGAAAGATCCTGAAGCCGTAAAGCAGATGATGGATGATATTAAGATAGAAGTAGAATTCATCGACGGTGTTCAGCACATGATCCTTGACGGTGAAGATGTAACGGGCGAACTCAGAACACCCCAGACATCCATTGCAGCATCTGATGTATCAGCTCATGCTTTTGTAAGATCTGCTATGGTAGCTCTCCAGCGTGAGATCGCTAAAAACCAGACTTTCGTACTTGATGGAAGAGATATTGCTTCTGTTGTACTGCCCAACGCAAAATACAAGTTCTTCGTTATCTGCTCACCTGAAGTAAGAGCCGAGAGAAGACTTGCAGAGTTACAGGCTGCAGGCGACAACTCGCAGACTTTTGAAGAAGTATTGAGAGACATTAATTACAGAGACGAACAGGATTCAAAGAGAGCAGCATCACCCCTGATCCAGGTTCCTGAGGCTGTTGTCATCGATACTGGCAAGTATACGATCGAAGGCACAAGAGAATTCCTGTTAAGCCATCTGGACGAGGAAGATAAATGAACATAACCATCGCCAAATCTTCAGGCTTTTGTTTCGGCGTTAAAAATGCCGTATCTGCTGCAGAGGAAACCGTCGGAGGTGAGACAGGCGGCAGGAAGCTTGTTATGCTTGGCGAGATCGTCCACAACAGATATGTGGTAGATAAGCTTATCGAAGGCGGATTTACGATCTGCGAGAACGCAGAGGACTGTCCTGAGAATTCGATCGTTATCGTCAGGGCACACGGCGTACCGCCCAAAGACATTGAGATACTGAAGTCCAAAAACTGCGAGATCAGGGACATGACATGCCCGTTCGTCTCCAAGATCCATAAGATCGTCAGAGAGAACGCGGAAAAGGGAATGAATATCATCATAACCGGTACCAAAGGTCACCCTGAGGTAATCGGAATCCTGGGTGAGGCAGAAGATTTCGGTGTAAAGTGCGCTGTCATCAGTTCTCCTGAGGAGCTCGAAAGCCTTGATTTTCCGCTAGAAAGCGCCATTTTAATATCGCAGACGACGTTCTCCAGCGAGAAATTCAAAAAAATTTGCCATACTGTTAAAAATAAAATTGAAAAATATAATCTTTTTGATACAATATGTATTACGACTGAAAGTAGGCAAAAGGAAGCCGCTTCGCTCTCTGAGTTTTCTGACTCGATGATAGTCATCGGATCGGCTCATAGTTCGAACACCACTAAGCTTTTGGAAATCTGCAAAGGTCGCTGTGCAAGAACATTCCTTGTAAACTCCGGCGCTGAAGTCGGGCGTCTCATCTCGGAAGGGATGATACATCCTACGGATAAAGTCGGGATTACAGCGGGTGCATCTACACCGGAAGCTATTATTTTGGAGGTTGTTCAACAAATGAACGAAGAAGAGAAGATCACAAATCAGGGCTTTGACACAGAGTTTGCCAATGCTGTCG
>JAEEGJ010002170.1_pt1 | contig 127494 bp, 91 predicted proteins | sample 8958761 | NCBI WGS metagenome assembly JAEEGJ01 (sample SAMN16246546, study PRJNA631951) | gut metagenome | biome: gut microbiome; feature: rumen; material: RS-attached | host: Bos | place: Iran: Karaj | collected 2018-10
GGATTTCGTGGCAGTGCCGGAGGCCTTGGCGACCTGCAGGTCGCTCGACTTGTAGCTAGCTGCGTTAGCCGTGCTCTGGTTGGTCTGCACGGTCCACCCGCTGATAACATTCGCGAAGAACGTGTCGGCGTCGGTTGCGGAGGTCGTCTGGCCGGCGGCCAGGGCCGGGTATGTTGTGGTCAGCGTGGACTGGTAGGGGTAGTATATGTAGTAGGTATATTGCTGAGAGTAGAGTGGCCCGGAGGGCAGGGTGATGGTCTGAGAGGCCGCGTTGGCTGTCGGGGCCGTGATCTGCAGGTTGCTGATCACGATCTTCTTGTCCTTATCGACGGCGAAGAGGCCGAAGCTGTCGGTCGTGGTGTAGGTCGTCACCGGGCCGGTGATGGTCGTGGTGCCGCTGGTCGGGGACCAACTCGCCGGGTAAGTGACGGTCACGGACGTGATTGCGCTCGGACTGATGGTGTAGGTGACGGTCTTGCCGGCACCCCAGGTGTTGTTGTTCAGGGTCGCTATGAGGGTAGATTGATAGCTCTCGCCGCTCTTTTGCAGGGTGACGGTCATCACGCAGCTGCTCAAGGTCTGGGGGACCATCATCAGGTACACGGCGACGCCGCCGCTGGCGGAAGAGGTCTCCGTGATGCCGGCGGGCGTGTATGCGCCCGCGGCGCCCAGGGACGACCAGCTCCCGTCCGCGAGGCTGACCGTGCCGCTCTTGACGACGCTGCTGAAGCTGACACCCTTGATGGTGTAGCTGGTGTTCCAACCGGCAGCGAGCTGAATCTTGACGGCGCAGAGGCGGTGCCCGAAAGCGAGGGCGACGCCGTTGCTGTTATAGGTGGACGACGCGTGGGCCGTCATAAGGTCTTGCTGGTTCGCCACCGAGACGCTCGTGCAGTCGTAGGTGATGGTCTGATTGCCCGACTGGAGCGTGAGGCCGTTCGAGGCCGTTCCGGTCGTGAGCGTGGGGCTGTAGGCGTAGAACCGGTACGCGTTGGCCGCGGCGTCGCTCTCCCAGGTCTTGCCGGAATTGACGGTCTGGGCCGTAGAAGGATGGGCTGAGGTGCCAGGGAATTGCACATTTTGGAAGTTGGTCACGGGCGTGGTACCGTTGCTGGCGTACTCCGATACGCCGAAGGCGAACGTGCTGCCCGTGCCGGTCTGCGCACCGCGCGTGGCGGGCTGCATGGGCAGGTTGATGCCGTCCTCGATGGTCGTCATCAGCACGAGGTCCTCGTCGAGATTGGACTCGAGCGGCAGGACGGCGGGTGCCTCCGTGACGGCTCGGGTGGCCACCTCGGGCGCGGGGAGATAATCCTCGTCGCTCACGCGGAAGGTGATGTAGTTCGTCTCAAGGTTCTCCGTGCAGGCCGCGAGGAGCAGCACGAGGCAGGGGAGTATATGCGGTATTCTCATGGCATTCAATGATTTGTCAGCGCTTAACTGCTGAAGGTGACGGTCTGGCTGTTGGTCGAGTCGTCGACCCAGGCTGAGACCGTGACTTTGAGGTCGATCTCGTTCAAGTCGGTGATGTTGAAGGTGTACTGGCTGCCAGGCGCGAAGGTGGTGCTGGCAGCGATGCTGTAAGCGTAGGTGCCGTTTGAAGTTGTGATGACGATAAATTTCTGTGAGGATGTGAAGGTGTACGGCAGGATGACCGCCGAGTAGGTGGCGGTGTAGCCGGAGGTGGCGGTCTCTGACTTGGCCGTAATGGTGCCGTTGCTGCTGTGGCCGCTCCAGGTGCCGTAGTTGGTGGAGGTGGGCGCCGCGAAGGTAGCGGAGGTAGGGATGTTGCTATCGCCGATGCTCACCCCCGTGATGGTGATCGTGGAGCCGCTGGTAGCGGTGCCGAGCGTGCCCTTGATGTTCACGACCACGCGGGAGAGCTGGTGGTAGAGGATGATATTCTTCGCGGTGCCGGTATTGGTACAGTCGGCCTCTTTTGCGTAGAGCAGCTCCTGGGTCGGCGCGGTGGCCTGGTTGGTGGCCAGGGTGAAGGTGGCGCCGACCGGGTCAGTCGCAGGGGTGGTGGTGTTGCCGTAGCTCCAGGCGCGCAGCTTGATGGTTTCCGATGTGCCCATCCAGTCGAAGGCGTAGGTGGTGTTGCCGTCCGCGTCTTTGGAATAGGTGAGGGCCTGCGTGCCCGTGCCGCCAGCGACGGTGTACTGTTTGATGACTTCCGTCGTGCTGCGGCTGCTTGTGGAGCCGTCGCCCTTGATTCCGATACTGACGAGGTCTCCGGTCTGGAAGGTGTAGCCGGAGGTCGCGGCGGAGCCCGTCGTGTAGCCTTTGGTGGAGGCTGACACGTTGCCGCCCGATGTGTCTGATGCACAGATACTGAGCGTATTAGTCACACGGGGGTAACGAACAGGTAACAAAAGTCCCGTCAAAAAGCGCCCAGGACGCCTCGCAACTAACGTTACCTCAATGTATTACAAAGTAACAGAGGAAGAGACGGACACCTTCATCGCAAAGCCGCAACCTGCTCCTCCGTCAAGCCGGAATACTTGACAATCTTTTCAATAGGCTCGTTGTCCGCTAGCATCCGCCGGGCGATCTTCTCGGCTTCTTTCTCCATCCCTTTCTTCTCCGCATAGCGGATCTGGTTGCGTATGTCTCGTTCCGTGGTCATGGTGTATTCGTATTTGATCTTGTCCTCGGGAGCAAATGTAGCAATATTTGCCGCATCAAACAATAGTTCAAAGATTTCCTGCCGCAGATCCGCCGGGCGTTCTTCTAGAAACTGCATGTTGTGCATCGAGAAGCAGAAGTTGTCCAGGATGGTCGCGTCCAGTGTCAGGGCCTTGCCGCAGTTGGGCAGTTCAAGAAAGATGAAGTGCATCGAGTCGGTCATCGGCTCATTGTCGGTATCTTCATACAAAGAGTAGCGGTAAAGGACCCGGTTTGGGTCGTTATGCAGCGGGAAGTCCACCAGGCCGATAAAATAGACTGGCGGGAATTCGTACTCCTCGTCGCCCTTCTCCAGCTGTCGGATAACGCAGTGGGAGGCATTGTAAACCGCGCGTTCATAGAAGAAATCCTGCGGCTCGCGTTGCATCTCCACGAGGAAGCGGGTGCCGTCGGCGTCGGTCGCCTCGACATCGACGCGGATACCGCGTTTGTCCGGGTTTGGATTGGTGTGCTCCTGCGGGGCGTACTTGATATCGACGATCTGCCGCTCGGGGATGAGCTCCTGCAGGAGCAGGGTGAGCAGACGCTTGCTGCTGGGCAGCTCTTCGAAGGTGCGCTTGAACCAGTCGTCAAGCAGGATGTTGGCGTACACTCCCTTCGCTTTATGGGAGATGTACTTGATGCGGGGTTCTTCCAGAGTCTTCATAGCTAAAAACGTTTGGTCGCGAAGATGGAAGAAGGAATTGAAAAGTACAAGAACCTGTAAGATTCGTACGCGAGAAATTGTGAAATTTTACAGGTCGGCGGGGAAACGGGGTGTTTTCAGGGACGAACGCCCGGGGAGAGAACACGTGACTGAAAAGGGCGGTTTTCCCGTCTTACCCGCTCCGCGCCTGCCAGCCCCCAATTTTGTGCCCGGCAAACCATTTTCGCCTCTCGCGTGGGGCAAAATCGAGGGGTAGAATGACTAGAAAATGGCATAAAAACGCCTCCAAAGGCAAAAAAACACGATAAAATACCTTCAAAATTTGTTTTTATTAAATCAAAATATGTATATTTGCCGTTAAATAACTGCAGAATTACATGTATTTCACTAAAATCAAGATCGTAGTGCTGGCTGCCCTGCTCGTTGCAGTGCCTGCTTTTTCGCAGTCGGCCTTCAAGGGCCAGCTCCATATCAGCGGGGAGTCTTTCTCCCTGCAGGGATCGCTGCTGCGCGTCAAGATGCACGTCAACTACGATGACAACCTGCTGAATCGTGGAGAGTCTCTGAACTTCACGCCGATGCTTAAGAACGACTACCACCACCAGGCGCTCTCGTCCGTCGTGATCCTGGGGAAGGGAGCCGATACCACCCGTCTCCGCGCCAATATCCCCGTCGTGCTCCGCGACCAGTTCTACAAGGGCCGCCGCAGCTTCGAATATGACACCACCATCCCCTACGAACCGTGGATGGACGGCGCTTCTTTTTTTATTGAAAGTGACGAGCGCACGCGTAAGGGCGAGTCGCACATATACGAAGACCTGATTTTCGATAACCTCCGCATCGGCCGCTCCCCGGCATCTACCAGCGAACCCATCCTGACTGGTCAGTTCGCCGCCGCCTCCGGGATCGGCTACGAGCCCGCGCCCGCAAACGCAGGTGGCACGAGCTACAACCCGATCCAGCGTGCCGCTTTCACGGCTCCGCAGGCCCTGCCCGAGTGGATTCAGATCATCGAACCCGCCGAGCTGGAGGATGACGGACTCATCGTCAAGGGAGTCATTCCCCTGGCCGACGCCCGCAAGATTGGCGCCATGAACACCCGCCAGTTCAACGAGGCGGTTTACCGCGAGCTGCGTAACGCCCTGAGCGAGAAGCTCTCCGTGGCAGGCACCTCGCTCAATACCCTGTCCATTACCGGCTTCGGCGCCCCGATTGGCAACTATCGCCAGAACGAGACGCGCTGCGCCGCTCGCGCGCTCGAGCTCAAGAGCTACATTCTTGACCGCGAAGGCGACGCCCCCAACAGCCTGAACGTTTCCTGGGTTGCTGAGGACTGGGACGGCATCCGCACCCTGATTGAGGAAAGCAACATGCGCCTGCGCGACGCTGCCCTCGACATCATCCGCAGCGTGGACGTGTCCGCCGGCCGTGAGGCCCAGCTGCGTATGCTCGGTGGCGGATCCTTCTACTCCATCCTGACGAACAACGTATTCCCTGAGGTTTGCCGCGTCGAGTACACCGCTACCCTCCGCCGTGAGGCCGTTGGTTCCTCGATCCACTCCGAGCGTTCCATCTCGCTGCGCAGCATGTACGAGACCGCAAGCCGCTTCACCAAGGGCTCCCGCGAGTTCAACGACTTGATTGACCTCTCGGCCCGCCTGTACCCTAACTTCGCCGAGGCGTGCATCAACGCCGCCGGCGTGGCCCTCATGCGTGGCGACCTGAACACGGCCGCCTCCTACCTGAAGGGTTATGAGACTGATCCGCGCGCCTACAACAACTATGGCGTGTACTACCTGCTGCAGGGAGACACCTCCAAGGCAGAAGTTTACCTGATGATGGCTAAGGCCGCCGGCGCAAGCGAGGCGGGCCAGGTGCTGGCCACCATCTTGTACTAAACAAGCACCAACCACATATATTAGGAACTAACTAACCAACTACTAACGCGCGATTCCCCCATGTCGCGAAAATGGATAATAACCGCATTATTGGCGGCTTGTATACCGTCGATGGCACTTGCCCAGAACACTGAGACCACCACAGAGAGGATCGGTACTTCTGAGCAAGACATCGAACGTGATAATTTTGCCTATGTTTCGTCAGACGTGGGTGTCCCCAAGACGCTTCACCTCCGCACGAACCTTCTCTACGACGCCGCCCTATTACCTAGCATTGGCATCGAATACTCCTTTGCCCGCCACTGGTCCTTCCTTGCGGAAGGGACCTGTATGTGGCTGGGTAGCAACTCCACGCACCGCTACTGGCGCGGAAGCACCGCCGGCCTCGAGTTCCGCTACTGGCCGGTCCGGTCGCTGGCCGCCACCTTGCACCGTGGCCACCACATTGGCCTCTACGCCGCTGCGTTCCGCTACGACTTCGAATTCGGAGATCGTGGCCAGATGGCCGACATCAACTACGGCGGAGGCATCTCCTACGGTTACTCCACGCCCATCGGACGCCAGCTCAGCCTCGACTTCGGCATCGTGCTCGGCTACATCGGCGGCAAGTACCTGGAATACGTCCCCGTTGACTCCCACTACGTCTGGCAAGGCACTTGGAACCGAAACTACTTCGGTCCCATCAAGGCGGAGATCACGCTGGTCTGGCACATCGAACTGAAGAAGAAAGGAGGTGAGCAATGGTAGTTCGCGCGCGTACCATATTTATAATGGCGGCCGCCCTGCTGCTGGTCTCCTGCCACAAGGAGATCTGCTACGACCACCACCACGCCGGCCAGCACCTCCAAGTCATCTTCGACTGGGGCGAACTGGATCCTACGACCGTGCACGGCATGACCCTGCTGCTCTACCCCGAGGACGGCTCTGCGCCACTGCGCTTCCCGTTCGCCGACATCCAGGGCGGCACAATCAGCGTCACTTCCGGCACCTACAACGCTCTCTGCGTCAACGACGACGAGCTCCTGCACCTGCAGGGAGAAGAGAGCTGGGAGACCGTCAGCGTGACCACGGGCGAAACCGGTCTCGTGGCCCGTGCGGCGTTCAACAACACCAAGTCCGACATCCCGCGTGCCCAAGGCAGCGAGGAGGAGCCCGTCCTGCGCGAACCGCCGCTGCTCTACACCGCCACGCGCCTGAACTTCTACGTGAAGGCCGCCGAAGAGACGCAGATCCTGCGGCTCGCCCCGCAGATGCCGCTCGGGCAGATCTACGTCCGCGTCGAGGCTGTCGAGAACGCCCGATTCCTCGAGACCCTCTCTGGCGTCGTCACCGGCCTGTCGAGCTCGTTGTCCCTGACCACCCTGGAGCCCAGCGACGACCACTGCACGATGCCCGTGAACCTCACGCTCACCGAAGACGGATACCTGGAAGGCTGGCTGAACTACTTCGGCCACTGCCCGACCACCGAGCTGCCTCACTCCCTGGCCATCTACACCATGCTCATAGACACCTCCAAGCAGGCCAACATCTATGACATCACGGAGCAGATGCACCCGGGCGAAGGCAAAGAAGAAGACAAGAACCACGAAGTAATAATACCCGTACTGCCCCTGCCGACCCCTGAACCGGCCGAAGGCGGATTTGACATCAATCTTGACGAATGGAACACCACATCCATTGAGATCAAGATGTAGTATATATAGAACTAACTAACTAATAATACGAGATATGAAGCCTCATCGCTTTATACTTCTGGCATTGCCGACGCTACTGTTGGCTTCCTGCTCCATCGACACCCTCAAGCAGGAGCAGGCGGAGAACGTGTCGCCCATCCGGTTCCACACATCGGTCCAGGGCATGACGCGTGCCGCCTACAAGACAGACCTGTCGAACCTGAACGCCTTCAAGGTAGGCGCGCTGACCAACGAGTCGGCCCCCGAGGTGTACTTCACGCCGATGGAGGTGACCCACGAGCCCGACGGCACGTGGAAGAACACCATCACCTACTACTGGCCCCCGAAGCCGCTCAAGTTCTACGCCTTCGCGCCTGGCGACCTGCCGGTGTACATCACGGCGACGGCGCAGCAGCTGAACGGTTTCACCGTGGCCAGCAAGCCGGCCGACCAGAAAGATATCATTACGGCCTGGGGGCAGGGCGTACGCGCCACGCCGCCGGCTGTCAATGGCCCCGTCTCGCTGAACTTCCGCCACGCGCTCGCGCAGATTGAGGTCCGCGCCAGCAACCCCAGCGACACCAAGGTGGAAGTGCTGGGCGTGAAGATCTGCCACATCCCCTCCACGGGCAACATGTATATGCCCCAGTCGATCGATGCCTACCCGGCCTGGTCCGTGACCGCCGGCAGCACGAAGGACTTCTTCATCAAGGGCGACCGGAACGCCCCGGACGGCGATCCGCGCGCGATCGTGACGATGATGAACTCCACCGAGGTGCATAGCCTGATGTTCGGCGAGGAGGGCTGGCTCCTGCTCCCGCAGGTCCTGATCCCCTGGGGCGCGGGTCCCGTGGCCGACGGCGCCTACCTCGCCGTGCTCTGTACGATCCACGACGGCAGCGGCCGCCTGCTCTTCCCGGACGAAGAAGGTCTGTACGGCTTCACCGCCGTGCCCATCGACACCATCTGGGAGCCCGGCCACCGCTACGTCTACACGCTCAACTTCTTCGCCAACGGCGGCTCAGCGGGCGTCCTCGACCCCTATCCGCTCAGCCCTGACGATCCTAACGACCCCGACATCGACCCGACCCCGGGCGGCAGCCGCCAGGGAGGCGATATCGTCGTGAACAGCCCGATCACCTTCACGGTGGAAATCACCGACTGGATGAACCACGGCACCGACAACACCGACATTGGATTCTAAACGCCCACTATAAGCTATGATGCATAAGGAGAAAATACTGACACTTGCCGCGGCGGCCGCTGTGCTGATCGCTTGCGGGCGCGAACCCATCCCGGAGAACCGGATCGAGCTGCGCCTGACGAGCGGGATCGGCATGAGCACGCGCGCCGACTACACGCCTACCCAGAGCACGGCCCTCGCCACCGGCGAAAACGTGTACGCCTGGGTTGACGACGCCGGCGATGCCACCCACGCCCCTGCTCCCCACGTGGAAGCCTGGGCGCTGATCAGCAACGCGGGCGGTTCGCTCACGGGCGCGAACAAATACTACTTCCCGGCTTCCGGCCGCACGGTGGACGTTTACGCCGTCCACGGCAACTTCACCGCGCCCATCGAGGGCACGACGGGCTGGAGCACCTTCACCCCGGTAGTCCATCAGGTGATCGCCGACCAGTCGGAAACGACCGCCAACTACGAGCACTCCGACTTCCTCTTCGCACGCGACACGACCATCGTCCGCGACAACAACCCCAAGGTGCTGGATTTCAAGCATATCCTTTCCAAGATTGAGATCCACCTCATCGCGGGTACCGGCCTGGTTGGAACCGACATCACCGGCGCCACGGTCAAGGTCCGCGGCCTCGTGCCCACGGCCACCGTCACGCTGAACAAGCGCGGCCAGCCCGATGCCACCGTCGTCCCCTCCGGCACGCCCACCGACATCCAGTGTCGCATGACCTACAAGGATGACGTGATGGTTGGCACGGAGCACGCCTACGCCTTTGCCGAGGCCATCGTCGTGCCGCAGGTCGTTTCCACCCCCGTCAGCCTGTTGGAGATCACCCTGCCGAACTCCGGCATCGTGCTCACCACGGCACTCGGCACCTACACCTTCGAGAAGGGCAAGCGCTACGGCTACAACGTGACCGTCAACGCCAAGAGCCTCCTGCTCGAAAGCACCATTACCGACTGGACCGACTCTGGAACCTCCGACATTTCAGCCGACTAAACTCAGATGCCTATGAAGAAGAATAACATACGAACCATCACTGCCCTGACGGCACTGCTCGCCCTTGCGGCCTGCGGCGACCGCCTGCAGACCAGCGAGCCGGTCGAACTCCGGTTCACGAGCGGCCTGCAAATGCAGACGCGTGCCGCTTACGTCAGCACCCAGAACACCCAGATCGTCTCGGGCGAGAAGGTGTACGCGTGGGTGGACGAAGCCGTCCCGTCTCCGGGCACCCCCGTCGAATACGTCCACGCCTGGGAACTGACCGCCGACGGCTCCGGCGCCCTCAACGGCACGCGCCAGAACTACCCGAACAGCGGCTACCCGGTCAACGCGTATGCCCTGCACGGCGACTTCGGCTCGGCCATCACGGCCGGCACGACGACCTTCCCCACCGCAGCCCTCACGCACAGCGTAGGCACGAACCAGGGCACCCAAGCCGCCCTCGCGAAGAGCGACCTGCTCTGGGCCTCGGGCACGGGCCTGGTCCGGCAGACGGCCGCTCATCCGCTGACGTTCAGCCACTTGCTCGCCAAGATCGAGGTCTATCTCGTCGCGGGCACGGGCACCACGGACACCGAGCTGGAGAGTGCCGTCGTCACGATCCAGAACACCATTCCCACGGCCACCGTGACCCTCTCCAAGAGCGCCGCGCCGACCGTGGCCGTGACCACCGACCCGGTGTCGGACATCACCTGCTTCGCGCAGACCGAGACCGACCAGACAGTCACCATCGGCGGCGTTCCGCAGCCCGCGCACCGCTTCGCCGAGGCCGTCATCGTGCCGCAGGCGGTCAATAACGACTTCATCAAAGTCTCCCTCGGCGCCACGGCCTACTACACCGCCAAGGTCAACACCACCTTCGCTGCCGGCAACCGCTACTCCTACTATGTGGTGGTCAACAAGGCCGGCATCTCCCTCACGACCACCATTACGGCGTGGGTCGATACCCCTGCCCAGGTGGTCAATGCGAAATAAAAACGAAACAAAAACAAGAAAATTAGAATAGTTCCTATGAAAATGAAAAGACTTATCCTCATCGCAACCGCGACCCTTTGTCTGGCGGCCTGTGCAGACCGGCTGAATGTCAGCCCGTCCGGCCCCGGCACCGTCCCCATCCGTATCGGCGCGGCCATAAGCGGCGCCCCCGCCACGCGTGCCAACGCCCAGAACATCCAGTCCACGGAGCTCGCCGCCGGCCAGACGGTGGGTGTGTTCATCTACTTCAAAGACGCGAAGACGACCGACGTCACCTATAGCTACGGTTATAAGAATCTCGCCTACACGGTCTCCGGCACGTCCGGTGACCTCGCGCTCGTCACGGCCACCGACCAGCCGTACTTCCCCGAGCTCAAGACGCAGAACGTGGACATCTACGCCTTCTCCCCGCGCACGGGCGTCTATACGACCACCACTGCTGAGCTCAGCACACTGACCGCCCAGGATGTCTTCACCACCGAGAATGACCAGACGACCGAGGCGAACTACAAGGCCAGCGACTTCGTCTGGGGGAAGAAGGCCGACGTGACCAACGGCACCGCCACCGCGGTCGAGGTCGTGATGGACCACATGCTCAGCAAGATCAACGTGAACGTGGCCCCGGGCACCGGTATGACGCTGGCCAAGCTCGACAAGGCCAAAGTCACGTTCAAGGGCGTCGTCCTGGACGGCACCGTCGATTTCACCACGGGCGCAGTCACGCCCAAATCCGGCTCCACCGGCCAGACGCTCACGCTCAGCTCGGCGATCGACCAGTCCGTGACGACGAACTTCACCGTCGGCACCACCAACTACACGGCGGCCACCACCAGTGCGGTCATCATCCCGCAGACCATTGCCAGCGGCGCCACTACTACCAGTACCGTCGACATCATCGAAATCCAGCTGTGGGATGCCACGGCGGGCGGCGGTGCAGGTGGCTACACCTCTACCTATACCGTGAAGGCCTCGGCCCCCACGACCTTTGCGGCCAAGACGGCCTATACCTACAACATCGTAGTCAACACCCAGGGCTTGAGCCTCACGACCACGATCAACGACTGGACGACCGGCACTTCTACCAACGGCACAGCCGAATAGTCGCCGCCAGTCCCCAAAACATAACAAAACAGAATACTACTAACTAACAAAAACCATGATTATGAAACAGTTATTCACCCTCGCAGCCGCGGCGACCATCCTCGCTGCCTGCTCCATCAACGGCGGTCTCGACCAGACTCCCCCCACCACCGAGCGCGTTCCGCTGAGCATCACGACCGCGAACAGCGTTTCCGCGACTGTCAGCACGCGTAGTAACGTGAACGATATCCAGGCAACAACGCTGGATCCTAGCTCTACTGCCGTAACTGGTATCTTTATTCTGAAAGCAACCAATCGGGAACACACTTCTTTGGAATCCTACGAGAAGTGGAACATCGCGTCCACGGGCTATACCGCCAATTCAACTATCGCAGCGAACACCAATATTACTACGGCCACTTTGTATTATCCTGATTCCAAATCGCAGGATCTGGACATCTATGCCTACACGCCTAGAGACGCCTCTTATACAGAGGCTGCCGGAGCGGATATCACCTCCGACAAAGTGACCGTAACCATCAACGCAGACCAATCCACCAAGGCAAACTACCTGCTGAGCGACGTGCTCTGGGGATGCGTGGGTTACGACACCAAAAGCGATCATAGCGAAACGGCATCCGGCAACAATTCCAACGCCCACATCAATGCCACCAAGTACCTGGACGCCAAAAGCGCGGCGACGGCTGGATTTGTGTCGCCTAAAAATAACCCGGAGGTGATCATCCCTATGTTCCACAAGGCCTCCAAGGTTATTGTCAAGATCACACCTACGGGTATGGACGTGTCCAAGCTGAAAGGCGCCACGGTCAATTTCTATGTGAATGGCACCTCTACCACTGCGCCGATCGTGTCCACCACCATGAAGGTATCTGACGGAACTATTGACGCACTGACTCCTGCGGGAACGCCCATTATTGCCCCGATTAAATTTACCGACAGATTAGGAAAAGACGAGTCGAACAATGACATTCCTGCTACTGATTCTGATGCAACCGGCTCGAAAGGCGCCATCGGTGACGGCTCTACTACGATTACGGGCTATGCCTGCTCCGGCATCATCCTGCCTCAGACTGTGACGGCGGGCGACAAGTTGATCGAAATCGTCCTCTCCGACGGTACGACGAAGTATGCCTACAAGATCCCGACCTCGGGCACGCCGGTCACGACTTTTGACTCCGGCAAGGTCTATACCTACACGATTACCATTACGGCCAGCGGCCTGGTCCTGACTACGACCGTAGCGGATTGGGAAACGGCGGCCGGCGATACTGGCAGCGCTGAACTCCAGTAAAAACAACAAACAAACCTATCATTATATTCACCTCTACGACGCAAGGATGAAACACCGTCTGTTCATAATCATAGCGGCACTCGCAGCTCTCGGAAGCATGACCACCTCATGCTTCCGGGGCGACGAGTTCGTTGCCGCGTTCGATGGAGACCACAAGACGCCCATCTCCTTCAACGTCAACACATCGGGCGGCAACGTGTCGGGAATGGAGGGTACGAAGGGCTACACCACCAGCTCCGCCACGGCGGGATATACCTTCACCGGCGGTGAATACATCACCCTCGCCGTCACGGGCAAGGGCGTCACCAGCCGGCCCACGACGGAGATCAGGAAGCAATACACCGTGGCGGCCGGCAGCAGCGGAAGCAATGCCCTGACCTACGCCAAAGACGCCGACGGCTCCACCACGACCTACGCCTTCGACTGGCTCGGCACCAGCGAGACCATCTCCCTGCGCGCGTGGAGCGACGGCAAGGCCTCGACCCCTGCGGCCCCCGCCACGGACCCGGACGGCCAGCTGTTTACCATCGAAACCACGCAGACGGGCAGCGTCAGGGAGCTGCTCTATTCCCCGGCGGCCGACTACAGTTACGCGACCGCCTCCGGCGCCATTAACATCCCCCTCTACCACCAGCTCGCGCGCATCGTCGTGAACATCCGGGACGACGCCACGGGCACGCCGACCCTCGCCGCCGTGACGCTCGGCAGCGCGACCGACAAGGTGCCCGTCAGCGGCACCTTCACCAAGCCGACCTCCGGCAACAACTTCGGCTCCTGGGCGGTGGCCTCAGAAGTCACGCAGTCAACGCACTGGGGCGTCATCATCCCCAAGGCCGAGACGGCCGCCACCGGCTACGACTACACCTACAGCGCCGTGGCCATCCCGGGCGGCCCCACGGAATACGCCGCCGGCGGGAAACTCATCAACATCACCATCGGCAGCGAAACGTTCTCTTACGAAGTTCCGGCCGGCGGCATCACGCTCGCCGCGGGCAAACAGTACAACTACGACATCACCGTCAAGAACCAGACTATCAACGTCGAGACCGTCATCACCGACTGGAATGACGTCGCCGACGCACACACATCATACATTCCGCCGGCAGAGGAGCGCCGTTATTTCACCGTCGATGCCAGCGGCACGCAAGTCGATTTCGCTCCGGGCAACCTGCAGGCAAAGATATCCTCCGGCCCGACGAACACGTACAACTACACCGCGAGCGAGTGGAAATTCGCCGCCAACCAGTGGGAGTACCTCGACAATCCGCTGGACGCCGACGCCGTCACGAACAAAGAGTGGGTGGACCACTTCGGCTGGGTCGGCACCACGGCCAGCTGGGACACCTACGGCCTGTGCACGAGCACCGCCGAGGGCAACAGTACCTACTACGGCACCGGCGGGGACGGCGACGCGCTGAAGACCGACTGGGGCAGCATCCCGGGCGTGATTGCTGCCTGCGGCCCCGGCTGGCGGACACTGACAAACGACGAATGGGGCTATGTCTTCGATACGCGTGAGACGGGCACCGTGGTAGATGCCACAACCCATGCTCGCTACACCCTAGCAACCATCCGCACGGATGTCTCCGGCGGCGTCAACGGCATCATCCTGTTCCCGGACGGAGTGACCTTCGCTGCGAGCGAGTTCGCGACGCTGGGTACCCTCAATGCCGCGTCCGACTGGACGACGAAATGCACGGCAGCGCAATGGACCGCCCTGAATGCGAAGGGCTGTGTCTTTCTCCCTGCCGCGGGCCGCCGCGGCGGCGCGGGCGTGGACGGTGGCGGCAGCAACGGCTACTACTGGTCTGCCTCTCCTCTCGGAGCCGGTCGCGCTCGCAACGTGTACTTCTACAGTGGCAACGTCTATCCCCAGAGCAAGAGCAGCCCCCGCAGGAACGGCTTCTCCGTCCGCCTCGTGCGCGAGCACTATGAGTACCAGGCGCCGAAGACGACGATAGCCACTGCGACGACCGCCGACCTGGCGGTGGGCGACATCGTCTGCAGCGACGGCACCATCTACGATCCCGCCGCCGCGCGCTATGTCCGCAATGCCCACAAGACCCCCATCGGCATCATCGCCTTCGTCAACGACGGCTCTTCCATCGGTGACGCCGCCACGGAGAAGGGCCTCGGCCGCTACCCAGTCAAGTCTCAGGGCCGCGCGCTGGTGTTCTGTCTGCGGAATGCGAGCACCCCGATAGCCTGGCGCACCACCAATACGCCTTTCGGCAGCAGCTATACCTCAACGGACGCAAGCTTCACGACAGCAACGTTCTACCCCGGCTGGCAGCGCACCCACGACATGAACAGCACGGAGTTCCCGGCAGCCTATTCGGCCTATAACTACTCGGGTCTGCCCGCGCCGGCCGGCACAACCGGCTGGTTCCTGCCCAGCTCCGGCCAATGGAAGAAGATCATCTCGAACTTCACTCCTTTCCAGAGCATATCTCAGGGCGGCGCATGGTCCGTGAACACGAACGCGGCCTACACGTCACAATATCTGGCGGGTCTGATGGACGCCTGGCTGGCCCCCGCAGGTGCATACGACACCGTGCGCCTGTTCGACGGGACGACCGACTATTACTATTGGACGTCGTCGGAGTCCAATGCCGACTGCGCATCGCGAATCGATATGCCTTCCGACACGACGCTGGGATTCGATATGCTTCATATGGGTAGAACCTATACAGCATACGTCCGCCCCGTCTTAGCCTTCTGACACGATTATGAGAAAGAGTATTCCGATCCTCCTCCTGGTCCCGATGGCGGCGGCGCTCCTCGCCGCCTGCTCCATCGACCCCATGCAACTGCCCGACGCCGGACGGACGCCCATCCGCCTGACCACCAGCATCGCCCTCACGCGCGCCACCACCCAGGACACGCAGATCGCGAGCGGCGAGAAGGTCACGGTCTGGGCCTTCGAGCAGAGCGGCACGGGCGCGGCGGAGTACAGCAACGCCTACATCCAGGCGTGGGCGCTGACCGCCGACGGCAGCGGCAACCTGACCAGCGACAACACGACTTACTATTATTACCCCGCCCGGGCGCTCACCCTCGTGGGCGTGCACGGCAACTTCTCCGCGGGCGCATTCACCGAAGGGACCACCGCGATGCCCGCCACGCTCACTCACAGCATCGCCACCGACCAGCACCTGCTGGCCGACTACGTCAAGGGCGACCTGCTGCGCTGGGAGACCCACGACCGGACCGCGACGGCCACCGCCATCGCCGCGAGCTTCGAGCACCAGCTCTCGAAAATCGTCATCGAGCTGACGAGCAGCGAGTACAGCGATGCCGAACTGGACGAGGCCATCGTGCGCATCGGTGGCATCCAGCCCACCATCACCCTGAACACGCAGACCGCCGCCCTGTCGGGGCTGACGGGCGCCGCCTCCACCCTCATCCCGTACAAGACGGGGCAGGTGACCTACGAGGCCATCGTGCCGCCGCAGGCCAAGGCCGCCGACCTGATCAGCATCTCGCTGAACGGCTGGACCGTGACGGCCACGCCCGCCGAGCCGGCCAGCAGCTTCGCCGCAGGCACGAAGTACACCTATACCGTGGACGTGAAGAAGCAGAACGTCTCCTGCGCTACCAGCATCTCCGCGTGGGACGACTACACCGCCGGGGGTACCGACCCCGTTACGATTGTGGACAATCCTGGTGTTGCCCCTCGCAATGTCAAGATGAATCCTCTGTGGTATGTAGCGGAGTACGATATGACGAATGCGCCAAGTGCCACGACGCTGACAATGGGAATTTCGGGCAAGCAAGGGTATTTCTATAATTGGTCAACCGCCCTGTCGCTTTTTACAACCGGCACCGAGTCCATCAGCGATTACTACTGCGGAAACAAGCGCATTCAAGGACAAGAAGGGACCTGGCACCTCCCTGTCAACGCCGAATGGCTCAGCATCGTTCCGCACAATACCGCAAGCATATTCACCTTTGACAGCGGCTCGGGAACTTACCGGGCGGCCTCCATAACTGTAAAATTCGGTTTTAATTCTACAACGCAAAATACAGGCGTCGCCGACGCTTCCTATTGGAAAAAGATTAGCAATACGGAGATACATGCTATCCGTTTCCTCGGCACACCCTATTGTTCGGCCTGGAAGTACGAACTGCTGGGCGGCTTCACGTCCTCTGATTACGGCTATTTAAGAATATCAGCTACGCTAATTGACGAAGTTGCCAACACATCTGCTGCAGTTGCAAGTTGGTATGCAAGTAATTGGAGCTCAGTTGAATTCGGGAACGACCCGTACCGTATGCAGCAGCGGGTGTTCTACGCAAAAGGGTATTACAATGGCGGAAATAACACGACTGCGAACGCCGTAGTCGGCACGAACGGTGATTATTGGTCCGCGACCACAGGCGCCACGAATGCCTACTCGCTGCATTTTGTGTCGAACGCCATCTTCGCAGGCACCAATGGAAAGAGCGGCGGCTTCCCCGTCCGGCTGTTCCGGGACAACCCGGAGCGGGATGTCTGGAAAAATCCTCTCTGGTATGTCGCGGAGTACAATATGACCAATGCCGCCAACGCCGCCACGCTGACGATGGCCAGCACGGACAATGCAGGGTATTACTACACCTGGGCTGACGCCGTGTCCACCTTCTCCGCTTCGACGGCCAGCTACAACGGCTACAAGAAAGGCAACAAGACCATCAGCGGCATCTCCGGCAAGACTTGGCACCTGCCGACCAAGGGGGAATACTGGAGCATCGTCCCGTTTGGATACAATCCTTTCCCAGACGGGATCTATGATGAAAACATGAATTTTTATAATTTATACCCGAATTCATATAGATGCTACTGGGGCTGCGACTATGACACCAAGACGACGGGCGTCCTCGACCACAATTTCTTCCATAAGGTTTCGGGCTCCGAGATACATGGTATCCGCTTCCTCGGCACGCCTTATTGCTCTGCCTGGAAATATGTTTTTACCGGAACGACCCTGATTGTCTCCGCCACCATGATTGACACGGTGAACGACGACGCGCTGTCCGCCAGGCTCTGGTACGAGCAGAACTTCCCGTCGGTCTATTTCGGGAACGATGCCTCCAAAGGCGCGGTCCAGCGCCGTTTCTATGCGCGAGGCGCAAACACCTCCGGCTCGAACGCTTCTGCCAACGACGGCAACGTGGGCGTGACGGCCCGCTATTGGGCGGCCACGGAACAGAATAGCACGTCGGGCACCCGACTCAGTTTCTCCAACGGAATCCTGTATGTTGATTCCAGCGGTGGAGACAAAGTGATCGGCTTTCCCGTCCGCCTCTTCTTAGACAATTAAAACGCCACTTCGGAGCCCCGGCTCCACCCCATACACGCGCTCTTTGACATACTGACACACGCCGCAAGAAGCTGATTTTAGTCTCTGGTTTTATATCCCTTGCGGCGCCCCGACCCCCAAAGAGTCGGGGCGTTGTGTGTCATTATGATGTCAATATGAAAAGATAAAAAGGATAAAAGAGATATGAAAAGAACCCACATACTGCTCCTGCTGGCCGCGACGCTCGCGGCCGGAGCCTGCACCATCGAGCCCCTCGCGGAGCACACGCAGGTGCCCATCCGACTGACCACCGACATCGCCCTCACACGCGCCATCGCCACCCCCACCCAGGAGACGCAGCTCGTCTCCGGGCAGACCGTCTATGTCTGGGCCAACCACGAGGCCTCGGCGGGCGTGTCAGATTGGACGCAGGGTGCGTATCTGAAGGCCTGGACACTGACAGCTGATGGCAGCGGTGCGCTCGCTGGAAGCGAACAGTATTATGGCGAGGGTACGCTCTCAATGGTGGCCATCCACGGCAATTTCTCCTTCACGGAAGGAATAGACGCTTTCCCGGGTACTGTAGTGCACAGCGTGGCAACCGATCAGCATGCTGCGGGCGGCTACGAGCGGTCGGATCTGATGTGGTGGAGCACTGCCGGGCAGGGGGCAAGCGTTGGCGCCATCCCCGTCACGTTCTCCCGCAAATTGTCGAAAATTGAGATTACGCTCGTGAGCGGGGATTACAGCGAGGATGAGTTGGACCATGCGAGCGTGACGCTGCAGAACGTGCTGCCAGACGTGGCGCTGAACCTATCCGACGGGAGCATCGGTACAGCCTACGGCGTACCCGTCACGATCACTCCACGCAAGACGGGAAAGGTCAACTACGAAGCCATCCTGCCCCCGCAGCAGAAGCCGCTCGACTTCATCGAAGTCAGCCTGCACGGCACCGTGATCCACGTCGATGCGCAGGTCAGCGAGTTCGACGGGAACACGCGATATCCGTATGATTTGAGTCTCACGCACAAGGACGTCCGCCTCAACCCCCTCTGGTACGTCGCGGAATACAATGTTAACTATGACGGCGCCAACTACAGCTGGGCCACCAGCCCGGATGAGGGGTATTATTTCTCGTGGGAGGATGCTTATTATGCGGCGAAACAGTTCTCTGGGTGGCATTTACCCACAGAGCAGGAGTGGAATAGTATTGTTCCCGGCCGCGATGCATCCCATGCTGCGGTGAATCTTTGGTCGATTTCCAGCGGGGCGACCTACTCCAACACGACGTACCTCAGCTTTGGCTACAATGACGATACTTATGGATTGGCCGGATATATGACCGAGAAGTCTTATTGGTATCACCATAGCGATAATGTCGTATATGCCGTCCGGTATTGCGATTCCGATTATTGTTCGGTATGGAAATATGAAATCGTCCCGAATGGCCAAAGCGCCGCCAATCCAATGATGTTCATTATTAGCAGTACACTACTCGGAGAGAGCCTTTCTACCAGCGAAGCTGCCACCCGCTTTGGAACAACAGCCTCAAATTGGGAAACCGTCTATTTTGGAAACGATGAAGCGATTGGAGCCGTGCAGCGCGTGTTCTCCGCTCGTGGCACCGCATCGGGTAGCGGCACCACCGCGTCAGACCGTCCAGGTAAAGTTGGGTTTTACTGGTCTTCAACTATGTACCCGACCAGCACAACTAAATTTCACTTATCCCTAACTTCTGCCGGGTATGGCCTTGGTGCTAGCGCTTCGAATATGGGTTCTCCCGTCCGCCTATTCCACACCAACCGGGATCCCTACTGGGGAATAGAAATCGGAGATATCATCCTGAGCGACGGTTCCTGGGCTACTACGGAGAATATTGCGTCCCGATTGTCAGCCGACAATACGTTGCGGCCCGTCGCAATCGTTTTCGCTACAACCACCGGAACGAAAGCCATTAGGATGCCAGAATTTGATACGGACAGGCAAAAGAACGGGAAAGGGAATTATTTCCATGGCTATGCGATGGCTCTTAGAAACTGCTCTGGTTCATTGACGGAATGGTGTAACAATACCGGAGGCCTTCGGACAACTCTAATAACGAGAAGTACACCGGCAACGCTCACTACATTGGCTGATATAAAAGCGGACTACAAAGGCTTCGAATACTGTACGAATGCCAAAGCATATTGTACAACCAATGGGATTGCGATCTCCAATCTTTATGCGATTAGAACAGCCGAGACGTATAGTACCGCTGTGGCGCCAAGCCGGACCAGTGGATGGTTCTTGCCAAGTGTTGGGCAGATCTATTTGGAACTTAAAGCGTTCTACAGTTCTGTCATTACGGGCTCGGAATCGTGGTCGGGTCCATCGGGTACTTATTACTTGGATGGAAGTACCGCAGCCGTTACAGCTATTAATAACTATATAAAGGGGGAAATGGGAAACAGTATCTACACTACGTATTTCCAGCCATTTGAACAAGGTTTTTATCACTACACAAGTACCGAGTCTGATGCCACCCATATGTATTATCAACCTTTTAACAAAAGCTCTGATGATAATAGGATTAAACTGAGCGCGGCTTATACAAAGGCTGGTGGCTTTACAGCTGTCGTTCGCCCCATCCTGGCGTTCTGATTCGCCTCGAAATATAACTGTCATTCGTCGGTTGGGGGAGCCGGCGAATGGCGAATGGAGGCGCTCATTGAGCGCCTCCATTTATAGATTCTTGATTTGTTCCTCCGTCAAGCCGGAATACTTGACAATCTTTTCAATAGGCTCGTTGTCTTCCAGCATTCGCCGGGCGATGGCGAGCGCTCCTTTCTCCATGCCATCATCGAAACCGTCCTTGTAATTGGCGGTTGCGATGCTCTCTTTTTCGATGTCGGAAATCATGGCTCTGAAGTATTTGATTCGTTCCTGATCCGGCAGGGAATTCGTGCGCGCGGCCTCCAGCACGGGCCGCATCCGCTCCGGGATCCCCTTGGGGTTCAGCGCAAAGTTATGTATATTTTTCAATAAATGAAACCATTCCTCCTTCGGATCCAGCGACTCGAAACTGTCCTTCGCGAGCCGGGGCAGCTCGCAGAAGTTCAGTGAGATGTACTCACCATAAAGCTCCCCGGTGTCCTGCTCACGGAACTCATAGGTGTAAACGACCTTTCCGGGAGGGCAGTCAATGTGCTGCATCTTGAAGTTGACGAAACAAATCACATAGACCGGATACACGGCCGTGTACTTCTCTCCGCGATGGAGCTGCTTGACGAAGTTGGCCGCGCCATAGTAGGCAATTCTGTCCTTGAAGTCGGTGTTCTTCTCCTGTTGCATCTCGACGATGATGCGTCGCCCGTCGCGCAGCTGGCAGACGACATCCATGATGATGTTCCTGTCGTCCGGCTGGAAGCGGTCGATCTCGTTGGGAAGCGGCTTTTCGACCTTCAGGTCCATCTGCATCAAGTCCCGCAGGAGCATTTGCAAAAGGTCCAGGTTGTTCCCGAAGACGTGCTTGAAGGCCCAGTCGCAAAGCAGGTCGATGTAGGGGCGGTCCATGACGTCGCGGACAAGCCTGAGTTTCTCCGGCTGAGTCAGTGAGCGGTACCGCTCATATTCGTTAACGATGGCATAGTAAAGGCCCAGCTGCTCCTGGGTCATCTGATCGGTGAGGATTTGAAGCTTTTCAGTCATGGCTTTTTTCCGGTGAATATCGGAAGAAAAACAATGCGGGTCAGTAAGATTCGTATTTTTAACGAGGGGTGTGGCGGCAGGTTGATAGAAATTGACGGGGATTTGGCATTGGGCGCTGGGCATAAAGATTCCGGGTCAAGCCCGGAATGACTACAATGTGCCCGGGATGGCTAAAAGGGTGCCCGGAAGGGTGACAAAGGGGCCCGGAATGACGGGAAGATTAAAAACCGAGGGGTAAAGCAGAGTGCCCGTGAGGGCACAGTCAAGCACAGGCTATCTTAGATACCCCTATATCTCCGATAATACGCCTTGACTCTCACAACCTTGCCACGGAAACGTCGGCGATGCGCACGCACCCGGACAAGAATCGGATACTCCACTCTAATGGAAATCCGAACTTCGTCGTACGGTGTTCTCATAAAGTATGATTTATAGTCTAAAAGATGAAGAACATGTGGAGGAGGTTCGAAAGTACTCCCCTCGGTTAAGTCGTTATAGAATAAAAAAAAGGACACCTATTAGGGGATAGATGTCCATTCATGGGGATGTTAGACTAAACATCATACTTCGGCTGCAAAGATAAAGAAAAAACTTGATCTGCCAAAACTTTTGGCCAAACGCCTCCCACCGTCATTCGGCGGAGGAGCGAGGGGCGGGCGGGGTTAGAAGGCGAGGACAGGACGGCAATTTAAATTGTTGCCATCACCGGTAGCACGAGTTCCCGTGACAATACAGATGCCCTGACTACTATTGAACCATACGTAAGTCATATAGCTTGCATTATACTCCGTACAGGTTTGATATCCTCCGGCGAATGTACTGAATGTGGTCCCAGTTGCGGTCAGAACGCTAAACTTATTATTGAGGTTTGTGGTATATGTCGTATAGGATGCGGCGGTATTATCATACCAGATGCCGGCAGACGGGTTGGAGACGCCTCCCAAATGGATAAGAATCTTCTTCCATTGCCCTGCGCTGGGCAGGAACCAGCCGGTGCTGTTCTGTGGAGCAGGCAGTGCGGTATAGTTATAGCACATTTTGTGGCATGTGCCAGCCGCATCACGTTTAGAATACGTCCTGGCATATCCTTTATAGTATTTGGCGTCTGTCATGGCAACGTTATTCGCCAGGTAATCAGTTCCGTCTTGCGTTCCATATCCTGAATTCCCGATATTTTTTGCGCATAAGACCAGGGCGCGGCCTTTGGATTTGGTGGTGTAGCGGCCGAGGCCGCTTTCGGTGGCGGCGTTGCCGATGGCGGTGCCGTCGTTGACAAAGGCGATAATGCCGATGGCGGTGCGACCTTCTTGCTTGATGTATACGGCGTCATTGGCGTTGAAGATGTAGCCGTCTGAACAGACGATGTCGCCGACCTTCAGATCGCTCGTTGAAGAAGTCTCTATCGTCGTCTTTGCTTTTGTTCCTGTCCGGAACAGACGGATGCGACGACCATAGGCTTTTCGATCATTTACGCTATCCACATAGGAAAAACCCGAGGCGAAGACCAGAACATAGGCGTCGTTCGCATTCTGGGATGTAGCCGACCAATGGTACACGCTGGCTGGCAAGGAGTCTGCTGTCGTGCCACTTCCGGTACCGCTGAATCCAGAGATCCCAAACGACCTAAAAACGGCGCCGATAGCCGGATCGTTACCGAAATATACATCATTCCAATGGTTTGTGTACCAACTCGCTGCCGCCGCAGAGGTATTGTCAATTGTTCCAACAAGCGTTGCATAGACAGTCATTCCATTCCCGGTCCAGACATATTTCCAGGCCGAACAATATTCTGTGCCCAGGAAACGAAGCGCGTGAAGTTCCGTGCTACTGATAGTCTTCCAATAGGAGGCCTCGGGGATGCCGGCTTGTGTGTCGGGATTATATCCAAATACGACAGTCTGGTTGGAGGCTTTATATGTGCCAGTCCCGGAACTGTCAAAGGTCCAAATGTTAGTCAGGTCTCCCCCGGGAGAAATGCTCCACCATTCTGCTTGTGAGGGCAGGTGCCACCCACTGAACTTGTCACCGGAATCGATATAGTAGCCGCTGATGCTATTGGGCGAGGCGGCATTCGCGTTCCCCTTGGTTGTGAATGCATTCATCGCGTCTTTCCAACTGAAATAATACCCCTCATCCGGGCTGGTGGCCCAGCTGTAGTTGGCGCCGTCATAGTTAACATTGTACTCGGCGACGTACCAGAGGGGGTTCTTGCGGACATCCTTTCGCTCAAGCGTAAGGTCATAGGGATAGCGGGTGTTTGCGTCGAGCTCCTCGACCTGCGCATCCACCCGGACCACGGTGCCGCCGAGCTCGACGCGGATGAAGTCCAGCGGCTTCTGCTGCGGGGGCAGGATGGCTTCGTAGTTGACCTTTCCCGTCTTGCGTGGAGTGATCGTGACGGGTACGCCGTAGGCTGTACCGATGCTCCCGTCGGACAGGTTCAGCGCCACGTCTGGCAGCACGTTCTGCAGCGTCACGCTCGCATGGTCCAACTCATCCTCGCTGTAATCCCCGCTCACGAGCGTAATCTCAATTTTCGACAATTTGCGGGAGAACGTGACGGGAATGGCGCCAGCGCCTCCATTTATAGATTCTTGATTTGTTCCTCCGTCAGGCCGGAATACTTGATAATCTTTTCAATAGGCTCGTTGTCCGCCAGCATCCGCCGGACGATGGCGAGCGCTTCTTTCTCGATCCCTTTCTTCTCCGCATAGCGGATCTGGTTGCGTATGTCTCGTTCCGTGGTCATGGCGTATTCGTAAATATTTCCTGCCGTAGCCCTGCCGCTCCTGGCGGAGAAGGATAGGTGTGCAAAAAATTGCCATTCTACGCGGAAAAACTGGACACCTCCCCCTGGTTTTTGGCAAATAATGCCGTTTTGGGGGACAGGTGTCCAGTTTTTTTGCACCAGAAGCCGATTTGGTGGACACCTGTCTGAGATTCGCCGGTCGGAGCCGGCGAATGACGGGGAAGGTAGGTCGGAGCTTTGCGACACAGGGGGTCCGGGGGGTTAGCCCACCGGTCATTAGATTCGCCGGTCGGAGCCGGCGAATGACGAGAGGGGAACCGGCGAATGACGAGAGGGGAACCGGCGAATGACGAGAGGGGAACCGGCGAATGACGAGAGGGGAGCCGGCGAATGACGAGAGGGGAGCCGGCGAATGACGAAAGGGGGGCGGGTATGACGAGGGGACGAAATGACGGGAAGGTTGTGTGTTTTCTTTTTTTTACGTACCTTCGCTGAATCAGCTAAAACTAATTTAACCGTTTATGTGTAAGGTATCGCGGACATATTCCGTGGCAGGGTTCTTTTTCCGGGTACGAGCCGAGGCGGCACTGTTGGACGAGATGGATAACTTGCGGCCGTTTGAGGTCCCGGGTCAAGCCCGGGATGACGAAAAGGGTGCCCGGGATGACGAATTCCTTTTTACATTGGAACAAGGGGCGAATCTGCCGGAGGAGACCGGCGCGCCGGTCTTTCACCGGGGCGACGGCCCGGAGGCGCCTGAGATGGCCATTTTCGAACTGGCGAAGAGCTACCTTTTCCGCCTGCGGCCGCTGCCGGGCTGTCCTTTTGCCGCGTGGCTGGAGGTGGATCGTTCTTTTTCGCAGGCGCGCCTGCTTCTCTCCGGATCGGACAACGCATTCGGGCTGAACAGTTCCTTGCTGATTCTTCTTTCTTTTACCATGGCCACCCGTAGTGCCTTTGAGATCCAATCGTCCGTGGTGATGCATGAGGGACGGGGCTTCCTCTTCCTGGGGCCCGACGGGACTGGGAAGACTACCCACAGCCACCTCTGGCTGGAGCATTTCCCTGGGACCGAACTCCTCAGCGACGATTATCCCATCATCCGCATCATGCCGGACGGGAGTGCGTGGGTGTACGGGACGCCCTGGAGCGGCAAGACGCCGTGCTTCAAGCCGGTGGGTGTGCCTGTGGGGGCCGTGGTCCGGCTCCGGCAGGCTTCGGAGAATACGATCTCGCGGATCTCTCCGCAGGAGGCCCGCAACATCCTGATGGTGGCTACGCCGGCTTTTCGGCCGTTCCCGCATCAGGCGGAAGGCCTGCACCGGACCCATCAGACGTTGGCGGAGACGGTTCCTTTTTATTCGCTGTGCTGCCGTCCCGATGAAGCGGCCGCTCGGCTTTGCCGCGAGACGGTTCTGGGGGCGCAGGAATAAAAACTTGTTCTCGCCCTCAATTCGGCAGGGCGACCTATACGCTGAACATTACCGCCGTCAAGGGAGATAGGGAACCGGGAGAACGAAAAAAGCCTTTCAGCATCGCTGAAAGGCTTTTTTGTGTGCTCCCTTAGGGGCTCGAACCCTAGACACCCTGATTAAGAGTCAGGTGCTCTACCAACTGAGCTAAGGAAGCAATATTGTCAAACGAAAGCTCGTTCACTCTTGTGACCCGTTCGGGGCTCGAACCCGAGACCCCAACATTAAAAGTGTTGTGCTCTACCAACTGAGCTAACGAGTCCTCCGTTTTGGGATTGCAAAGGTATCTCTTTCTTTGCAATTCTCCAAATTTATTTCAACTTTTTTCCAGTAATTTTCTCAATTGCCTCAAAACTGCCCAGGTCGCTCCATGCCCAATGGCCCGGAATCATATATACTTCGGCCGATTTTTCCATCACGGCGTAGTCGATCGAGATCTTCTCGCAAGTCGGGAAAAGACGGGCGAGTTCGGCTTCCTCGGCGGATGTATAGAGCGCGGGGGCGAGCTCGTCCATCACGCCGCAGATCTGCGGGGCGTGGGTGCGCAGCTCGGCCTCGATCGTCTCGACGTTCCAGACGAAGATGCCGGCGTTCCAGAAGTAGCCGCCGTCGGCGAGGTAGCGCTCGGCGATTTCCAGTGCGGGCTTCTCCTTGAACGCTTCGACTTTGACGATGCCGTCGGAGGCGCCGGGGGCGTGGATGTAGCCGTAGCCGGTGTGCGGCGAGGCGGGCTGGATGCCCACGCACACGATGGCGGGGCGGCTGGCCGTGAAGTCCAGCGCCGTGCGCATCGTGGCGGCGAATGCCGTGCAGTCGGGGACGTAGGCGTCGGCCGGGGTGACGACGATGTTGGCCTGCGGATCCTTGCGGCGGATCTTCCAGCAGGCGTAGGCGATGCAGGGGGCCGTGTTGCGGGCCTCCGGCTCCGCCAGGATATGTTCCTGGGGAATGTCGGGCAGCTGCTCGCGGATGAAATGGGTATAGCGTCCGGACGTGACCACCCAGAACTGGGCCTGGGGATCGACGTGCAGGAAACGCTCGTAGGTGAGTTGGATCAAGGTTTTGCCGCAGCCGAGCAGGTCGAGGAACTGCTTGGGATGCTCGGGGGTACTGACGGGGTAGAGCCGGCTGCCGACGCCGCCGGCCATGATGACTATGTGGTTGTTCTTCATGTTTTACAGAAGTTCTGAAAGTTGCTTGTAGAATTGTTTGCTGACCGGGATGGACGGCACCTCGGGGTGCAGGAGCTCGGCCGTGATCATACCCTCTTTGTTCTTGCTCAAGAGCTTGACGAACTTGGGGTTGACGAAGTAGGAGCGGTGGCAGCGTACGAGCCCGTGGTGCGCGATGGTGTTCTCTACATTCTTCATCGAGGTGCGGAGCATGAATTCCTTGACGCGGTCCGCGTCCATATAGCGAATGATCACGTAGTTCGCGTCCGCCTGGATGGCGATGATCGCCGTGGGGTCGATGGTGAGCTTGAGGCGCTTGTGCTCGTCGTAGAATTTCACGAGGGTCTCGGCCGGTTCGGCGTTCAGGTCCGTGTCCTTGTTGAGGATGATCTGGATGAGGATCAGGAACAGGTACGGATAGATTAATATAAGGTAGGCGAACTTGTAGCAGAGGGAGAGGACGGCGAAATAGTTGTAGCCGCTGCCTTTGAAGAGCGCCGTGTAGAGCGCCATGAAGAAGCAGTAAACGAACACTTCGCCGAAGCACCAGATGGTGTAGTGCCACCACAGGAAGGGGATGTGCTTGTAGAGGGCGCTGAACACCAGTCGCGTGAGCGCCAGGACGGCCATCAGGATGGTGGCGAGCATAACGAAGTGGAATCCGAAGCCCATACCGCCCGCCTGATAGTATTCCTTCATGCCGAAAGGATCATAAAGGAAGCTGAAACCGACGAAAAATGCAGGAATCAGCAGAATATAAAGCAGTTGCGAAAGGTAGCTCTTGCCAACGCGCAGTCTTGTATTCATAGGCCAATCGTATTTTTACCGCGAAATCGTCCGCAGGGACGAAACGCGTTTGTCCTGTATTTCGTCCCAAAGATAGGGGGTTTTTCCCGCAAAACAATCATTTCGTCACTTTTTTTGTCCGCCGCTTTCCATTTTTTGCGCGTTCGCGCGCGTTGGCGTATTTTTGCATCCGGAATTCGCCCCCGCAGGCGGATTTTGGCCAAATACCGTGCCGGATTTGACCACATAAACCGCGGTCGATGTGCCGGAAGAAGTTTTTTGGGGTAACTTCGCCGCCGGTTTTTGAAAAACAATTTACGAACATGATCAAAATCGACAATTTCGTCAGCCTCTTCGAAGGCGCTGTCCGCGACAGCTGGGACCGTCCCGCGCTGAGCGACTTCCACAAATCCACGATCAGCTACCGCGAACTTGCGGAGCGGATCGACACCCTGGACCTGATCTGGAAAAAGGCCGGCCTTCAGCCTGGTGACAAAATCGCTATCAATACCAAGAGCTGCGCCCTCGGCGCGTCCGTCTTCATGGCGGCGGTCAGCAAGGGTTACGTGGCCGTCCATCTTTATAATGCCTTCACGCCGGCCGATACGCTCCGCCTGGTGAATCACTCCGACAGCAAGATCCTCTACACGGAGAAGCGCACCTTCGACGCGATGGATTTCGAGCAGATGCCGACCTTGCTCTGCGCCATCGACTCCGCTACGGGCGAGGTGCTTGCGAGCCGGGACGGTGTCGGCGAACTCTATGCCGCCGGGGCGCAACTGCTCGCGCAGAAGTATCCTGCCGGCATGCAGCCTGCCGATTTCCAGGTGGTGCATCCTGACCTCGACGAGGTCTGCGCTATCCTTTATACGTCCGGTTCCACCGGCAACCCGAAGGGTGTGATGCTGACCTACCGCAACTACACCGCCAACGTGCAGGGCATCGGCCCGGGCTTCCCGTTCCACAAGTGGGAGAATTACCTGAGCCTGCTGCCGCACGCCCACAGCTTCGGCCTGACCTGCGACGTCGTCATTCCGATGACGATGGGTATGCACGTGACCGTGCTCGGCCTGCCGCCGATCCCGCGGAACGTCCAGGAGGCCCTGGTGGAGGTGCGCCCGCGCATCTTCTACGGCGTGCCTCTCATCTTCGTGAAATTCGCCGAGTACGTGCTCGGTGCCGAGATCAATAGCCCGGAGGGTAAGGCGAAACTGGCTGACTACCAGAACAATGCCGACTACTGCCAGATGCTGCGCGACAAGCTGATGGCGGCCATGGGCGGCAATATCGAGATCTTTGCTACCGGCGGCTCCGCCATCCCTTCGGAGGTGGAGGCTCTGCTGGTCTATAAACTCAAGGTGCCTTTCGTGACGGGCTATGGCCTCACCGAGCTGGCTCCGATCGTTTCCTACGGCAAGGTGGGCAAGTACGTGCCCAAGTCCTGCGGTGAGTATCTCCCGGAGATCATGGAGATCCGCATCGACTCCCCGGACCCGGAGCACATCGCCGGCGAGCTCTCCATCAAGGGCGATGTCGTCTTCAAGGGTTACTACAAGAACCCCGAGGCTACGGCCGCGGTGCTGCAGGACGGTTGGTTCCGTACCGGCGATATCGGCACGGTGGACAAGAACAACAACGTCTTCCTGCTGGGCCGTTGCAAGAATATGATCCTGGCAGAGAACGGCCAGAACGTCTATCCCGAGGAGATCGAAGTGATCCTCAATGAATTACCTTATGTGGCGGAGTCCATCGTGCTGCAGCGCGAGCACCGCATCGTGGCCCTGATCGTCCCGAAGATGGACGACCTGGACAAAGCCGGCCTCGGCGCCGACGGCCTCGATGCCATCATGCGCCAGAACCTGGTGGCCCTGAACAACAAGCTCCCCGGTTATTCCGCGGTCAACGACTATGAGCTCCACTTCGAGCCGTTCGTCAAGACCCCGAAGGGAAGTATCCGCCGCTTTATGTATAAATAATGGAAGAAAGAAGAGTAGTGATTACCGGCACCGGCGTCATCTCGCCGGTCGGCAACGATACCGCAGCTTTCTGGTCCGCCCTCAAGGCGGGCCGCTGCGGCATCAGCAAGTATCCTGACGAACCGTGGAAGCTGCCCGTGAAGGTGGCCGGCGTGGTGCGCGATTTCGACCCCGTCTCCTACGGCATCAGCGTGAAGGAAACCAAGCGCAACGACCGCTTCTGCCTGTTTGCACAGGCTGCGGCGGAGCAGGCGATGCAGGAAAGCGGCCTCGTGGCCGGCACCAACATCGCCCCGGAGCGCCTGGGTGTCTATGTGGGCACCGGCATCGGCGGTATGACGACCTTCGTCGAGCAGACCAAAGTGATGCTCGAGGAGGGTGAGGACCGGATCTCCCCGCTGTTCATCCCCAAGATGATCGGCAACATCGCTGCTGGCAACATCGCCATCCGCTACGGCGCGCAGGGTGCGAACCTGACCACGGCTGCCGCGTGTGCGTCGAGCACGCAGTCCGTGGGCGAGGCGTTCCGCGCGGTCAAGTTCGGCTTTGCCGACGCGATCATCGCGGGCGGTACCGAGGCCGTGCTCACCCCGCTGGCCTTCGGCGGCTTCGTCAGTGCCCACGCCCTGACCCAGGCCGACGATCCGATGCGCGCTTCGCTGCCTTTCAGCGAGGATCGCGGCGGCTTCGTGATGGCCGAGGGCGCGTGTATGCTCATCCTTGAAGAATACAATCACGCCCGCGAGCGCGGTGCGAACATCATCGCCGAGGTGACGGGCTACGCCAACTACTGCGACGCGCACCACGCCACGGCACCGCGCCCCGACGGCCTGCCGGCCTCCTGGGCGATCCGCGACGCGCTGGCCCAGTCAGGCTACCGCGCGGGCGAGGACCTCTATATCAATGCCCATGGCACGGGCACGCATCTGAATGACTCCGCTGAGACGGCCGCCATCAAGCTCGCCCTCGGCGAGGCCGATGCGCACCGCGCCTCTGTGAGCAGCACCAAGTCGATGACCGGCCACATGATCGGCGCCGCGGGCGCCGTCGAGTTGCTGGCCTCCGCCCTGGCCCTGCGCGACGGTGTCATCCCGCCTACCATCGGGCTCATCCATCCCGACCCGGAGCTCGACCTGGACTACACCCCGCTGGAGGCGAAGGAACGTCCGGTCACCGTGGCTGTCTCCAATTCCCTGGGCTTCGGCGGCCACGACGCCAGCGTCGCCCTCCGCAAAATTTGAAACAACTAAGACCCCTACCATGAATAGAGAAGAAATCAAGCAGTTCCTGCCGCACCGCGAGCCGATGCTCCTGGTGGACTGGACGGAAAAGAACGAAGACGGCAGCATCCGCGCCACCTACCACGTAACCGGCGAGGAGTGGTTCCTGAAGGGCCATTTCCCGGGTTTCCCGGTGGTGCCGGGCGTCGTGATCTGTGAGATCATGGCGCAGTGCTGCACCCTCATCCTGGGCGAGGAGTTGAAGGGAAAGACCCCTTTCTACGCCGGCCTGGACAATGTCCGCTTCAAGAGCATGGTGCGCCCCGGCGACACCATCGAGGTCAGCGCCAAGCTGAACGCGACCCGCGGACCGCTCTACATCATTGACGCCCAGTCTTCTGTGCGCGGCAAACTCGCCTGCAAGGGCCAGCTTACTTTCTATCTGATGGACGCTCAAGTACAGGATTAATTATGGAACTTTTGAAAGGAAAGAAAGGCATCATCACCGGTGCCCTCAATGACAAATCGATCGCCTGGAAGGTGGCCGAGCGGGCCATCGCTGAGGGCGCGGAAATCGTCCTGACCAACACGGAGCTCTCGCTCCGCATGGGGACCCTCAATGACTTCGCGGAGAAGCACGGCTGCAAGCTGATCGCCGCCGACGCCACCTCGATCGAGGATCTCGGTGCGCTGGTGGACGGCGCGATGGAGCACTTCGGCGGTCCCTTCGACTTCGTGCTGCACTCCATCGGCATGTCGCCGAACGTGCGCAAGGGCCGTCCCTACGAGGCGCTGGACTACAATTTCCTGGGCAAGACCCTGGACATCTCGGCGCTGTCCTTCCACAAGCTCCTGCACACGCTTTACACCAAGGACGCTCTCAAGGAATGGGGCTCCGTGGTGGCGCTGACCTACATCGCCGCCGAGCGCAGCTTCGTGGGCTACAACGATATGGCGGACGCCAAGGCGCTCCTCCAGTCGATCGCCCGCAGCTTCGGCGCGATTTACGGCCCGGCGCGCCACGTGCGCATCAATACCGTGTCCCAGTCGCCGACCGCCACGACGGCGGGGCAGGGGATCGCAGGCATGGAGGACATGCTGAAGTACGCGGAGCGGATGTCGCCGCTGGGCAACGCCACGGCCGACGACTGCGCCGACTACATCGTTACCCTGTTCTCGGACTACACCCGCAAGGTCACGATGCAGAACCTCTACCACGACGGCGGTTTCTCCTCCGTCGGTCTCACGGCCGCCGAGGTCGCGACCTTCCCGAAGGAATAATTCGCAACAACAATCGTCACTCGCAATAGCAAACGTAATTCGCCGGCTCCGTCCGGCGAATTTCCTTTTACATCAGGTATTCGGAGACGTCGAGCCCCTGCTCCTGCATCATGCGGATCTGCGTAGAGGAGATGTCCACGATGGGGGCGTCGATCAGACGGATTTTGTAGAGGCGGTCCAGGTCCTCGAGACTGACCTGACCGGGTGCCGCGCCCTGCGAGGCGTCAAGCACGTAGGGGACGGGGAAGTGGCGGCATTCCTCCAGAAGCATTGCGCGAAGCGTCTCCATGTCGAAGCCCTTGCGGGGATAGACGACGACACCGTACTCCCCGAGGATGCGCGGCGCGTCGCGCCATTTGTGGATGTTCTGCAGGTTGTCCGCCCCGATCACGAGCGTGAAATCATTCTCCGGCTCGCGCTTCTTCAGCGCGTCCAGCGTGCGGATCGTGTAGGTGGGTGCGGGCATTTCCAGCTCGATGTTGTCCACCCATACGTGCAGTTCGGGATGGCGCCGGACGGCCTCGATGGCCTCCCGGTAGCGCCGCTCCGCGGAAAGGGCCTTGGACGGGTCCTTGAGCGGGTTCTGCGGGGAGATGACCAGGTAAACCCAGTCGAATTCACGCGTACAGGTGAGCCGCTCCATGATGGCCTGGTGGCCGATGTGAAGCGGGTCGAAGGAGCCGGAATAGACGGCTATCCGCATAGGAAGTCGTTTACGAGGGCCTCCGCCTCGGCGAAGGTGTCCTCCAGTTTGTCGTTGACCAGCTCGCGGTCGAATTTGCCGGCGGCGAAGTCGAGCTCCCAGCCGGCCTTGGCCAGCCGCTCGCGGATGGCCTCCTCGGCGTCGGTGCCGCGCCCGCGCAGACGCTGCTCGAGCACCTCCAGGTTGGGCGGGGTGATGAGCACCGACAGGGCGGCGTCGCCGAAATATTTCTTCAGGCTCACGCCTCCCTTCACGTCCACGTCGAAGACGATGACGTGCCCCTGGGCCCAGATGCGTTCCACTTCGCTCTTGAGCGTGCCGTAGAAGCGGTCGTGATAGACTTCCTCGTACTCGACGAAGGCGTCTTCCCGGATCAGTTCGCGGAAGCGCTCGGCGCTGAGGAAATAATACTCCACGCCGTCGCGCTCCTGTCCCCGGGGGGCGCGGGAGGTGGCGGAAATGGAGAATTCAAATTCGGGGTGCAGCCCCAGCAAATGATTCACTACTGTGCTTTTGCCGGCGCCGGAAGGTGCAGAAAATATGATGACTTTGCCTGACATTTTGCGGACTTTTCCGCAAAAATAACTATTTTTGCATGATTTACTGAATCTAAGTCTCAAATCATAGTATTTTATGAAAGTTTCATTCAAAGAACTGGGTCTTGTGAACACCCGCGAGATGTTCGCGAAGGCCGTCAAGGGTGGCTATGCCATCCCCGCTTTCAACTTCAACAATATGGAGCAGCTCCAGGCCATCATCCAGGCTTCCGCCGAGACCAAGTCTCCGGTGATCCTGCAGGTGTCCAAGGGCGCTCGCAACTATGCCAACCAGACGCTCCTCCGCTATATGGCTCAGGGCGCTGTCGAGTATGCTAAAGAGCTGGGCTGGAAGAAGCCCCAGATCGTTCTTCACCTGGATCACGGCGACAGCTACGAGCTCTGCAAGAGCTGCGTGGACTTCGGTTTCTCTTCCGTGATGATCGACGCTTCCTCCCTCCCGTACGAGGAGAACGTGAAGCTGACCCGCAAGGTTGTCAACTACGCGCACAAGTATGACGTCACCGTCGAGGCTGAGCTCGGCGTGCTCGCCGGTGTCGAGGACGAGGTGTCCTCCGCCGTCTCCCACTATACCAAGCCTGAGGAAGTGATCGACTTCGTCAAGAAGACCAAGTGCGACTCCCTCGCCATCTCCATCGGTACCTCCCACGGCGCTTACAAGTTCACGCCGGAGCAGTGCACCCGCGACCCGAAGACCGGCAAGCTGGTCCCGCCGCCCCTCGCTTTCGACGTGCTGAAGGCTGTCGAGAAGAAGCTCCCGGGCTTCCCGATCGTGCTCCACGGCTCCTCCTCCGTTCCGCAGGAGTATGTCGATATGTGCAACGAGTTCGGTGGCAAGCTCCCGAACGCCATCGGTATCCCTGAGGAGCAGCTCCGCAAGGCTGCCAAGAGCGCTGTCTGCAAGATCAACATCGACTCCGACTCCCGTCTGGCGATGACCGGTGCCATCCGCAAGCACCTCGCTGAGAACCCGAGCCACTTCGATCCCCGCCAGTACCTCAAGCCGGCCCGCGAGGAGATGAAGAAGATGTACGTCCACAAGATCATCAACGTCCTCGGCTCCAACGGCAAAGCCCGCTAAACCGTCGCGAAATACTTTTCGGGGTGCAAATCAAGCCGATTTGCACCCCGTTTCTTTTTTTCGTAACTTGGGGTGCTAAAACTAACGCTCCATGAAACAATTCCTCCTTTCCCTGCTCGCCCTGGCTGCGTTCGTGCCGGGCGCCCTTGCCGTCGAAGACTGGCAGAATCCCGCCGTGAACCAGCGGAACCGCACTCCGATGCACACCAGCTTCGCCACCGACAGCCCCCGCCTGAGCCTCGAGGGCATCTGGAAGTTCCAGTGGTACGAGAGCCCCGACGCTCGCTCGCTGGACTTCTACAAGCCTGGCGTGGATGACTCTGCCTGGGGCGTCATGCCTGTGCCCGGCATGTGGGAGCTGAACGGCTACGGCGACCCGCTCTACGTCAACATCCCCTACGCCTGGGACGGCCATTACCAGAATAATCCGCCCTTCGTGCCGACGGAGCATAACTACGTCGGTCAGTACCGCCGCAGCTTCGACATTCCGGCCGACTGGGCCGGGCAGGATGTCTTCCTCGCCATCGGCAGCGCCACCTCCAACGTACGCGTGTGGGTGAACGGCAAGGAAGTCGGCTACAGCGAGGACAGCAAGCTGGAGGCCTGTTTCGATATCACGAAATACGTCAAGCCCGGCCAGAGCGCGCTCATCGCGCTGGAGATCTTCCGCTGGTGCGACGGCACCTACCTGGAGTGTCAGGACTTCTGGCGCTATGCCGGCATCGCCCGTGAGGTCTTCCTGACCGCCCGCCCCAAGGCCCGTATCGACGAGCTCCACGTGAGCGCAGAAATGGACGGCAGCTTCCGCTTTGATGCGAGCCTGACCAAGGCCGCCAAGGGCGTAAAATTCTACCTCTCCGGCCCGGGCTACCCCGAGCGCGAGGTCCCGGCAGCCGGCCGCGTGGAGGGCGCGGCGCTATGGAGCGCGGAGACCCCGTCGCTCTACCACCTGCGCGCCGTCTGCACGGACAAGAAGGGTGCGACCGAGACGGCCGAGCTGGACTTCGGCTTCCGCACGGTAGAGATCCGCGGCCGGCAGCTGCTCGTCAACGGGCAACCCGTCCTGATCAAGGGCGCAGACCGCCACGAGATGTCTGCCACGGGCGGTTACGTGGTCACGGTGGACGAGATGCTGGAGGACATCCGCATCATGAAGGAGCTGAACATCAACACCGTCCGCACGAGCCACTATCCCAACGACCCGCGCTGGCTGGATCTCTGCGACCGCTATGGCCTCTACGTCATCGGCGAGGCCGACATCGAGTCGCACGGCATGGGCTACGGCCCGCAGACCCTGGGCAATAATCCCATCTACAAGCAGTCCCACCTGGAGCGCGTGCAGCGCATGGCGCAGCGCGACGTCAACCACCCGTCCGTGATTATCTGGAGCCTGGGCAACGAGGCCGGCAACGGCCAGAATTTTTACGCCGCCTACGATTGGCTGAAGGCCTGGGACAAGAGCCGCCCCATCCAGTACGAGCGCGCCGGCGAGGAGTACAACACGGACATTATCTGCTACATGTACATGACCTATGCCGACCTGGTCAAATATGCTGAGAATCCGGAGATTACCCGCCCGGTCATCATGTGCGAGTACGCCCACGCGATGGGCAACTCCATGGGCGGCTTCGAGGACTACCTTGACCTTTTCCGGAAGTATCCGCAGCTGCAGGGCGGCTGCATCTGGGACTTCGTGGACCAGGCCGTCCGCTGGCCGTCCGAGAAGTCGCGCACGGGCTATATTTACGCCTTCGGCGGCGACTTCAACGACTATGATCCATCGGATAACTCCTTCAACTGCAACGGCATCATCGCCGCCGACCGCAGCCTGCATCCGCATGCCTACGAGGTGCAGCACGGCTACCGCTCCATCCTGACCTCCGCCACGCCGGAACAGGCCCTGAACGGCCGCGTGAGCGTGTATAACGAGAATTTCTTCATCGACCTGAGCCGCTACATGCTGCGCTGGGAGGTCATCGCCGACGGAAAGCCTGTCCTCGCAGGCCAGGCCGACGCGCCGAAGGCCGCGCCGCAGCAGACCGTCACCGCGGACCTGGGCTTTCGCGCTGCCGATCTCGCCGACATCCCCGGCGAGCTCTATCTCAATGTCCGTTACATCCTGCGCTGCAGCGACGGCATCCTGCCCGCCGGTACGGTGGTCGCCTACGACCAGCTCCTGCTGCGGGAAGCGCCGTACCGTCTGACGACCGCCGATCTGCGCGGTCGCCGCTGGGAGGCTGATTTCGACCCGGCCACGGGTGCGCTTTGCTCCTACAAACTGGAAGGCAAGGAGTTGCTCGCCGCACCGCTGATGCCCTGCTTTGGCCGCGCCGTCACGGAGAACGACCTCGGCGCCTGGCTGCAGCGGCGGATGGGCGTCTGGCTCTATCCGGAGTTCAGGGTCAGCCAGCTCGAGCGCAGCGAGAATTACGTGGAAGTGACCTACGAGCTCGCTGACGGCCTCGCCACCGTGTCGATGCAGTATGCGCTGGGCTCGGACGGCAGCATCACCGTCACGGAGCAGATGTCCGAGGTGCGCGAAGACGCGCCAGAGCTCTTCCGCTTCGGCGTGGAGTTCGCGATGCCGGGGGCGTTCAACACGTTAGAATTTTACGGCGAAGGACCGTTCGAGAATTACATCGATCGCCAGGGCGCTTCGCAGATGGGCATTTGGAAGCAGGCTGTGGCCGACCAATATCACTTCGGCTATGCCCGTCCGCAGGAGTCCGGCACCCACGTGGGGATGCGCTGGATGCGCCTGACGGACGCCGCCGGTTGCGGCTTCGAAATCGCCGCGCCGGTGCCCTTCTCTGCCTCTGCCCTGCCGTTCGGCCGCCGCGACATTGACCTGTCCGTCACCGGTGGCAGCCGTAGCAAGGGTGGTGATCAGCGCCACTCGCTGGAACTCCGGGAGGATGGGCTGACCCACGTCAACGTGGACCTCGCCCAGATGGGCCTCGGCTGCGAGAACGCCTGGGGCGCGCTGCCGCGGGCGGAGTACCGTCTGAAGGCAGAGCCGCGGGTGTTTACCTTCACACTGAAACCGCTGCTGTAAAAAAAGTTACGGGGTGCAAATCGGCTTGATTTGCACCCCGAATAACTTTATACGGATAAACTAGAAGTTGAAGGCGAAGCTGCAGAACAGCAGGCTGGGCTTGCTGTAGATCTCTTCATAGCGGCCCTGGCTGTAGATCGAGGCCTTCGCTGCGTTATATTCATACGCGAGCTTGACGCTGAAGCGACCGAAATCCACGCCGCCGCCGAGGGAGAAGCCCCAGCTGATGTAGTTACTGGTTTCAGGGCTGAAGCGGATGCCGGTGCGGACGGACGCAAACGGGCTGACTTTGCCATCGATGAAGTTGTACTTGGCGTCCATGAAAAGGGGAATGTATACACTTCCGTCCAGACCGGGGCCCGCACCGAAGCCGAGTCCTACGTAGGCACCGTTGCCGAAGCTGTAGCCCTGGGAGGTCGTCACCTGGACGACTCCGCCGTACTGGTCTTTGCCGATGATGGTATAGTTGCCGATTTCGATGCTGCCGCGATAACCCTTGCGGAACATCCGGCTTTCCTGCGCGGAAAGGGTCAAGGTGCAAAGGGTCAGAAGAAGAAATAAAACGGTCTTTTTCATATCTTGTTGGTTTTGGGACCGCGAAGATATGAAATAAGATGTTGTAGAGCAAGCCCTACAGCATCTTTTTGCGCTTAAAGATGATCCAGATGGCGACGGCCAGGCAGGCCATCAGGACAAAGATCGCCAGCCAGGCCCACCACTTTTCGGCGAAGGGGAGGGTGACGTTCATGCCGTAGAAGCTCGCCACCAGCGTGGCCGGCATCAGCAGCACGGACACGAAGGTGAAGATCTTCATGATGTTGTTCTGGTCGAGGTTGATGATACCCAGGACGGTGTCCTGCAGGTACTCCAGACGCTCGAAGTTGAAGTTCGTGTGGTTGATCAGGGAGGCGATATCCTGCAGGATGATGGCCAGATCCTCGCGCAGCTCCGGATCCTTGGGGCAGCGCTTGCTCTTGAGGATGTTGGAGATCAGGCGCTGCTTATCTACGACGTTCTCGCGGACGGTCATCGCGCTCTCCTGCAACTGATTGATGTCGAGGAGGAACTCCTCGTTGATGTCTTCGTTCTGGTTGATGCGCTTGCTGAACTGCGACACCTCCTTGGAGATGACCTCCACGATGTCGGCGTCCAGATCGACGCGCTTGTCCATGATCTCCACGAAGGTGGTGAATCCGTCCGGGAACTGCTCCGGCAGGGCCTGCACTTTGAGCTGCAGGGTGTCCAGGGAGCGCAGGGGAATCTCGCGCACCGTCGTGAGGATGGAACCGGAAAGGATAAAGGACACGGGGTCCATCAACATACCGTCTCCAGAAGGGGAGAGGAAGTTGGTGTTGGCGAAAATGGTATTGCCTTCTTCGTAGAACCGGGAGGAGCTTTCAATCTCCTCCGCTTCAGCACGGCTCTGAATCTCCGTGCCGAGGAACGCCTCGACGGCCCTCTTCTGCTCTCCTGTAGGCTGCAGGAGGTCTATCCAGAGGACATTTTCTTTGCCGATAGCAGCAAACTCCGTTTCGGACTGGCTGATGACGATGTCAGAGCCTCGTCTGTAGAAAATCTTGATCATGCTTCCTTCCTGGTTGGTCCCGGCACAATCGTCGGAAGGGGGGTTAAACTTACGGGATAGCTGACGTTACGGAGAAGTCAGCCTGCAAAAATAAGCAAAATTCAGCAATTTGCAACCGGCCTGCCCGTTATTTTTGCAGTTATATAGCGGGGGAGGGTTCCCCCGCAGCCCCCTCTGTCGCTTCGCTCCGAGTACTACTATTGAATAATAGTTGTAACTTTGTGCCCGCAAAAGCTCGTCATTCGCCGGCTCCGACCGGCGAATCTCTAGAAAAATGGGAATTTGGGAATCCATCCTGCTGGCAGCGTCCCTCTGCGCCGACTGCCTCGCTGTCTCGCTCTGTTCGGGCGTGACCCTGCGCAGCGTGCGCTGGCGCGAGATTCTGGGCGTTGCCCTGGCCTTCGCCGTCATTCAGGCGGGCCTGCTGCTCGCCGGCTGGGCTTTCGGCTATCTCTTCGTGGGGATGGTCGAGAAGATCTCCCATGTCATTGCCTTTCTGCTGCTGCTCTACGTCGGCGGCTCGATGCTCATCGAGGGCATCAAGGGGGAGGCGGAGGTGCGCGACCTCAGCAGCTGGCGCAACATCATCCTTGGCGGCCTGGCGACGAGCATTGACGCGCTGGCCGTAGGTGTGGCGCAGTCGATGGACGGCGCCGACTGGCCGGGTTTCCTGCCGCTGCTGGTTGCCGTGTTCGTCATTACGGCCCTGTCCGTGGTCGTCGGCCTGCGCGGCGGCCGTGCCATCGGCGAGCGCTTCGGCCGCTGGGCCGAGATCGTGGGCGGCGTCGTGCTGATCGCCATCGGCGTCAGCGTGCTGGTGTAGCTATTGGCATCTGTTAAAAAATACTATCTTTGTAAAGTTTCTTTACACAAAGATGGCATCCAAGCGTGGTAAAATCCTGATCGTCGATGACAACGCCGGCATCCGCCGGGCGCTGGAAATCCTGCTGCCGCTGCACTTCGCCGAGGTGAAGACCCTTCCCTCGCCGGCAACGCTCGTCAGCACCCTGGAGCAGTTCCGCCCCGACGTGGTGCTGCTGGACATGAATTTCAACACGAGCATCAACACCGGCAACGAAGGCCTCTACTGGGCCGGGGAGATCAAGAAGATGGTTCCCGAGGTGGAGGTCGTGCTCTTCACGGCCTACGCCGACATCCAGCTGGCCGTCGAGGGGATGAAGCGCGGCGCGTTCGACTTCCTCGTCAAGCCTTGGGACAACGACAAGCTCGTCGAGGTTCTGACCGCAGCCCGGGACAAGGCCCGCAGGGCGATGGGAAGAGATGGCCGGTCGGAGCCGGCCGCGACGGCTTCCGTCAACCCCGGGGATCCCATGTTCTGGGGCTCCTCCGCCGCGATGGCGGCCATCCGCAAGACCCTCGACAAGATCGCGCCCACGGATGCCACGGTCCTGATCACGGGCGAGAACGGCACCGGCAAGGACGTGCTGGCGCGCGAGATCCACGCCAGGAGCCTGCGCAGCGGCAAGCCGATGGTGGCGGTGGACGCCGGCGCCATCACGGAGACGCTCTTCGAGAGCGAGCTCTTCGGCCACGTGAAGGGCGCCTTCACGGACGCGCACACCGACCATGTCGGGAAATTCGAACAGGCCAACGGCAGCACGCTCTTCCTCGACGAGATCGGCAACATCCCCTTGCACCTGCAGGCCAAGCTCCTGCGCGTGATCCAGAGCCGCAGCGTCGTGCGCGTAGGCGGCACGCAGGCCATGCCGGTGGACATCCGCCTGGTCTGCGCAACCAACATGGACCTGGAGGCGCTCGTGCGCGAGGGCCGTTTCCGCGAGGATCTGTACTACCGCATCAATACCGTCCACATCGCGCTGCCGCCCCTGCGGGAGCGCAAGGAAGATATCGTACCGCTCTCGCAGCTGTTCCTGGAGCGCTACGCCGCGAAATACCACCGTCCGCTGAGCGGCGTCGCGCCGGACGCGGCCGAGATTCTGAAGGCGCAGCCCTGGAACGGCAATATCCGCGAGCTGCAGAACGTCGTCGAGAAGGCTGTGATCCTCTCGGAGGGCACCTCTCTGACGGCGAAGGACATCCAGCTGGAGCCGGCCGCCAGGACCATCCGCGCGGTTAACGAGGCCGAGGAGGAGCGGCTGGTCCGCGAAGCGATGGAGCGGGCGGCGGGCAACATCTCCGCCGCCGCCAAGATGCTGGGCGTCAGCCGCCCGACACTGTATGCCAAACTGAAAAAATATAATTGCTAGATGGAACAGGTGCTGCTGCCGACAACCCTTCGCAACCTTTGGTTGCTCGTCCTTCCCACCTCCGGTGGGCCCCTCCCGCTCATGATGCCGCGGGCGGCACTGGTTGCTGGCAGTACACCTGTTCCATCCACGCTTGTGATTATAATCGTTGCCGTGGTGGTCGCGTTGATTGTCTGGCTGCTAGCGGCAATGTGCACGAGGAGGAAGGATATCAAGAAGGTGGCGTACATGATGGACGCGCTGGAGGACGGCGAGCTGAACTTCCGCTTCAAGGAGAGTAACAAGTTCAACCGGACGCTGAACCGCATCCGGACTATCTTCGAGATGCAGCGCCAGCAGCACGAGCAGGACTCCTGGACCAAGCTGATCCGCGTGCTTACGCACGAGATCATGAACACGGTCTCGCCCATCGCGTCCCTCTCCGACGCGATGGCCAAGTCGATGGACGAGCACGGCCACAGCGAGCTGGACATCAAGGCGGGCCTGGAGACGATCTCCGACTCGTCGAACAACCTGATCGGCTTCGTGCAGACCTACCGGCAGCTCTCCGGCGTGGCCAAGCCGGTCCGCAAGGCGCTGGATCTGAAAGAATTGATGGACAGTGTGATCGCACTGAACAGCGAATTCGCCGCCTCCTGCGGCGCCGTCTGCAAGTACCGGCCGGAGGCGGACGACCTGATGATCTACGCCGACGAGGGACAGATCTCCCAGATCCTCATCAACCTGATCAAGAACGCTCTGCAGGCGGGCGCGAAGCACATCGTGATCGGAGCCCGGATGGGGCAGGACGACGAAGTCATCGTCCTGGTGGCCAACGACGGCGATCCCATCCCCGCCTCCGCCCAGGAGCAGATCTTCATTCCTTTCTATACGACCAAGAAGGAGGGCTCCGGCATCGGCCTGAGCATTTCGCGCCAGATCATGCGCAACCACAACGGCACCATCGAACTGACGCGCAGCGACGCCGAGCGGACCATCTTCGAGCTCCGCTTCCGATAGTTTTTTACACTGGGTATTGTGGTTTTGCAAGAAACCATCTGGTCTATATGTTTTCGATGAAAGGGCACCACCAAAAGAAATAAGTTCTCTGCCTTAAAGTGTAAAAGTGTAAAGCCGAAAGTGTAAAGTGTTGTAAAGACCTTTACACTTTTTTTTGTTGCGTGCCTCTTGCTTTAGTTGTTGATATTCAGTGTTTTAAATACTTTGGCACGGTGGGTGTTGCGGGGGAAGGCGATTAAACAATATTCTATGCTGACTAAATCTATTAGCAATTGGTTCTTGATGGCCCTGGCGCTCGCCGCGACGGTAAGCGCCCAGGGTCGGGAACCGCTGAACGTGCATGACTGCATGGAGTACGCGATCTCCAATTCCACCAAGATGCGGATCCAGCAGGCCGCTATGGGCGACGCGCAGATCGCGCGGCGCGAGGCGGCCCTCTTGCTGTTCACCCCGCAGATCAATGCGAGCACCAACGCCTATTACAACTTCGGCCGCAGCATCGACCCGCAGACCAATACCTATTTTAATACGACGTCGTTCCACAACAGCTACGGCGTCAGCGCCGGGATCGACCTCTTCAACGGCTTCAAGGCCGTGAACAACTACAAGATCTCCCGGACCGGCCTGCTCATCGCCGGCTCGCAGGAGAAGCAGGTGGAGGCCGACATCTGCCTCGCGGTGATGGAGGCTTACTACAATGTGGTCTATTACAAGCGCCTGTGCGATGTGTTCGAGGAGCAGGTGGCCGTGGCCGAGCAGGCCCTCAGGAAGGCGAAGCGCCAGGAGGAACTGGGCCAGAAGGGCCACGCCGACGTGATCCAGATGGAGGCCGACCTGATCGACCGTCAGTACGAACTGACGAACACCCGCAACCAGTACAACAACCAGAAGATGACCCTCGCGGACCTGATGTTCTGGCCGCTGGACGAGGAGCTGACGATCGTGACGGAGATGCCCGATCAGGTCGGGCATGACGGTTCTCCTGTCATCCCTGGCACCTCTTCCGTCATTCCGGGCTTGACCCGGAATCCCGACGAAGTCGTTGACTTCGCGCTGGAGCATAATCCGGGTGTCCAGATCGCCTCCTGGCAGGCGCAGAACGCGAAGCGCGAGCTCAGCACCGCCAAGTGGCAGCTGCTGCCCTCCCTGGGCCTCTATGCCGGCTGGAACACCAGCTACTATTCCTATCAGGGGGCGGCGACCGCTTCCTTCGGGGAGCAGTTCCGCAACAATGGCGGCGAGTACGTCGAGCTGTCGGTTTCCATCCCCATCTGGAATCGCATGAGCCGTCAGTCCGCCATTTCGCGCAAGCGCAACGCCCTGAACCGGGCGACGGCCGAGCTGGACCAGAAGCGTCGCGACGTGGAGAGTGAGGTGCGCCGCGCCATCCAGGACCGTGACGGTTCTGCGCTCGCTTACGAGCAGGCGCAGCACAAGGCCGAGGTGCAGGCCGAGGCTTATACGCTGAACCTCAAGAAGCTGGAGCAGGGGCTCATCTCGGCGCTGGAGTTCCAGACCGCGAACAATAACTACCTGAAGGCTCAGGCCGACGAGATGAACTCTCTGTTCAAATATCTCATCAAACAGGCGGTAGTAAAATATTACAATGGAGTTGAATACGTTAATCAATAATATGGATAAGATCATTGAGAAGAAAACCGGTTGGCGCGTGGCGTTCACGCAGAAGGCCCTGCCTTATTGGCTGGGAGCGCTGCTGGCAGTGTTTGTGATTTACCTGATTGTAAGACCGAACAACAAGACCCTGCGCGTGGATAAGGATACCGTGACCATCTCAACGGCCGTCAAGGGTGAGTTCAACGACTACATCCGCATCAGCGGCCGCGTGCAGCCGATGACGACCATCCAGCTCAGCCCGCAGGAAGGCGGCATCGTGGAGAAGATCCTCATCGAGGAGGGCTCCGCGGTGAAGGCCGGCGACGCGATTCTTATCCTGAATAACGACAACCTGGACCTCCAGATCCTGAATTCCGAGGCCGAGCTCGCGGAGAAGGAGAACATCCTGCGCAACACGCAGATTCAGATGGAGCAGCAGAAGCTCGACGTGCGCCAGAACGTGCTGGAATACAGCACACAGGTGGAGCGCCTGCGCCGCGCCTACGAGCAGCAGAAAGCCCTCTACGAGGACAAGCTCATCGCGAAAGAAGAGTATCTCAAGGCTGAGGAAGACTACAGGTTGGCGAAGCAGAAATTCGACCTGATTCGCGAGCGCTCCAAGCAGGACAGTCTCTACCGCGGCACGCAGATCGACCGGATGGAGGAGTCCCTGGAGAACATGCAGCTCAACATGGGGATGATCCGCAAGCGCAAGGGCAATCTCATCGTCAAGGCGCCGATCGACGGCGAACTCGGCCTGCTGGACGTGGTCCTCGGCCAGAGCATTGCCGCCGGCACCAAGATCGGGCAGATCAATTCCGTGGGCACCTACAAGGTCGAGGCGCAGATCGATGAGCACTACATCGACCGCGTCGTGGAGGGCCTGGAGGCCACGTTCGAGCGCCAGGGCGAGACCTATTCCACACGGATCCGCAAGGTCTATCCGGAAGTCCGCGAAGGCAAGTTCAAGGCCGACTTTAAGTTCGACGGCGTGCAGCCGGACAACATCCGCTCCGGCCAGACCTACTACCTGAATCTCCAGCTTGGTCAGCCCGAGGAGGCGGTCATCATCCCGCGCGGCACCTTCTACCAGAAGACCGGCGGCAAGTGGATCTACGTAGTGGGCAAGGACGGCTCCAAGGCCGTCAAGCGCGAGATCCGCATCGGCCGGCAGAACCCCCAGTACTACGAGGTCCTCGAAGGCCTGGAGTCCGGCGAGCGGGTCATCACCTCCGGCTACGACAACTACGGCGATTCTGACGTACTGGTGTTTTAACCCGTCATTCGCCGACCACCCCGTCATTCGCCGACTTGATCGGCGAATCTCAAAAAAGAACAAATATTTAAAATTCAAATAATTATGATCAAAGTTACCAATCTTTCCAAGATCTTCCGCACGGAAGAAATCGAGACCACGGCGCTCAATGGTGTTTCCTTCGAAATCAAGGACGGCGAGTTCGTCGCCGTGATGGGTCCGTCGGGTTGCGGCAAATCTACGCTGCTCAACATCCTGGGCCTGCTGGACAATCCAACCACCGGCAGCTATGAGCTCCTCGGCACCGAGGTGGCGAACCTCAAGGAGAAAGAGCGCACCAAGTTCCGCAAGGGTAACATCGGCTTCGTGTTCCAGAGCTTCAATCTGATTGACGAACTCAATGTCTATGAGAACATTGAGCTCCCGCTGCGCTATCTGAACATCAGCGCCAGCGAGCGCAAGGCCAAGGTCACGGAAATCATGAAGCGCATGGCCATCAGCCACCGCGCGGGCCATTTCCCGCAGCAGCTCTCCGGCGGTCAGCAGCAGCGCGTGGCCATCGCCCGCGCCGTCGTGGCCGGCCCGAAGCTGATCCTCGCCGATGAGCCTACCGGTAACCTCGATTCCAAAAATGGCAAGGAGGTGATGGATCTGCTGAAGGAGCTGAATGCTGAGGGAACGACTATCGTGATGGTGACCCACTCCCAGAAGGACGCCGCCTGTGCCCAGCGCACGATCGACCTCTTCGACGGCCAGATTGTCTCCGACGTAAAGAACGAACTGTAGGAGATTCGCCGGTCGGAGCCGGCGAATGACGAAATATTGTCGGGAATGACGATAGAATGAAGACTAAAAATGACATACTGATCAAGGTGCTGTCCCTGGGTATCGGGCTGGCCGTGGGCATCGTGCTCATTGCCAAGGTGTTCTTTGAGCTCAGCTACGACAGCTTTTATCAGGACGTGGACCGCGTTTACCGGATTCAGACCTGGTTCTCGCAGCACGGAGATGAACGCGATTTCGAACAGGTGAGCGGCGCCGTGGCCGTGGGCTTCATGGAGGAAGTCCCCGGCGTCGAGTACGGCACGCGTACCACGGGGGTTTTCCCCGGAGACACCTATGTGGATGAGGACGGCAATAAAATCAAGGCCACGCTGGTCTGTGCCGACACCTGCTTCTTCAAGGTGTTCGACCGGCCGATTCTCGCAGGCGATCCGGTGAAGATCCTCGGGGAATGGGGCGGCGTGATGGTGAGCCGGAGCTTCGCGGAGAAACTGATGAAGGAGATGCCCGGTCAGGCCGGGAAAGACGTAAGCAGCGTCATTGGCCGTCAGGTCTATAACGAGGACATGGCCGGTCTCAAACTGCCCATCGCGGGCGTGTTTGAGGACTTCCCGAAGAATGGCTCCCTGGACTACGATATCCTGCTCTCCATGGAGACCTATGGTAAGTCGAGCACCGACAACTGGATGGGGAACGACCGCTACAAGGGTTATGTGAAGCTGGCTCCGGGCGTGGATCCGAATACGCTCACGGATGCCATCCGGAAGATGCAGGAGGCGCATCAGTCGCTGGAAGAATATGAGGCGCAAGGGGTCTTGCTGAAGTATTACCTCGCGCCGTTCAGCAACTTGCATACATCCGATCCGGAGGTAAGGGCGCAGATCATCCTGCTTTCCATCGTGGCGGCACTGCTGATTATCATCAGCTTGCTGAACTACATCCTCATCGTGATTTCTTCCCTGGTGAAGCGTTCCCGGGAGGTGGGTGTGCGCAAGTGCTACGGGGCCGAGGCCAAAGACATTTATGCCATGCTGACGAAGGAAGCCTCCCTGCACCTGCTGCTCTCGCTGGTCCTGGCGGCGCTGATCATCTTCGCCGGCCGCGGCATCGTGGAGAACCTGGTAGGCGTGCCGTTCCAAACCTTGTTGGTGCCGCAGAGCGTCGCGGCCATCGTGGGCGTGATGCTTCTCGTCCTGGCCATTTCCATCGTGGCCCCGGCCGAGCTCTATCAGCGCATTCCGGTCTATGAGGCGCTGAAGAACTACACGGAGCACTCCAGAAAATGGAAACTGGGTCTGCTGGGCGTGCAGGTGCTGATCAACGTCTTCCTGGTGGTGATGATGTTCGTCATCGGCGCCCAGTACCAGAAGGTCTCCCATGCCGATACGGGTTATGACTACAAGCATCTGTACTACTTTGATATCTTCGACGGGGACCGTCAGGCGCAGGTCCGTGCTGTAGAAACGCTCCGGAGCCTTCCGGAAGTGAGCGGCGTTGCTGCCAGCTACAACCTGCCCATCCACGGGTCCAGCGGTGACAATGTGTCTCTGCCGGGAGATACCTACCAGGAGCTTTTCAATATCGCTGACCAGTATGAGTGCTCTGCTGAGTTTTATGACCTGATGGGCATTACGTTCCTCGACGGAGGGGCGCCGCGCGATCCTTCTGAGGTCGTCGTGGACGAAAAGTTCGTCGAGCGGATGGCCGCCTTTGCAGACTGGAGCGACGGTGCCGTGGGCAAGCAGGTCTTCATCACGGGACACGATGACGGAAAAGAAGATACACCGATGAGCTACGTCACCATTTCGGGCGTTTACAAGAGCTACCTGATCGGCAATCTGCAGGATGTGGACGCGCGGCCGAGTGTGCTGTTCTATGGCGAAATCGGTTCGATGGGCCACTGGATGCCGCATCTTCTGTTCCGGGTGAGCCCGGACGCGCTGGAGAAGGCGCGCGCTGCGCTGGCGGCGGCCCTGCCGGAGCGGGAGATCAACATCTTCTCCTACGAGGAAGATATGCGTGCTGCCTACGAAGACAGCAAGAAGATGCGCAACACGATGGCGCTGGGCGCCGTGTTCTCCCTGCTGATTGCGTTGCTCGGCCTGATCGGCTTCACGCGCGACGAGAGCCTGCGCCGCAGCAAGGAGATGGCCGTCCGCAAGATCCACGGAGCCACGACCCAGGACATCCTGCGTAGCTTCGTCAAGAACATCCTGATCCTGTCCGCCATCATGGCTGTCGCGGCCTCCGTGGGGGCTACCTTCGTGGCCCGCAGGTGGCTGGAACAGTTCGCCGAGCGGATTTCGCTGAACCCGCTGTATTTCATCGGTGCCTCGGTTCTGGTGCTCTCTGTCGTCTTCTGTGTGGTGGTGCTGAACTGCCTGCGGATTGCCCGGACCAACCCGGTGGAATCGCTTAAAAATGAATAGATTCGCCGGTCGGAGCCGGCGAATGACGAGAAGCATATGAAAAGTTATCTGAAGTTTTTATCCCGCAATAAGTTATATGTCGCCATCGAGGCGGCGGGACTGATCGTGAGCCTGGCGTTCGTGCTGTTGATCGGGGCCTATGCCCGGCATCAGTGGCGTACCGCCCACGGCGCGCCCGCGTGGAAGCATTATTATGCCGTCAGCAACGTCGGCTACACCATGGTGGACATGGCGCCGCGGGGCCTGGCGTTCCTGATCAAGGAGAATCTGCCGGCGGTGGACTATGCGGCGATGTACTCGTACCGCCACCTGGATCCGTCGCTGGACGGGGAGCCTATTGAAGAGGACTGCCTGGCGACGGTCGAGCCGGACTTCTTCGAGATGTTCCCGGTCGAGTGGGTGGAGGGTGATGTGAATTCGCTGCTCGGCGGCGGCGTCGCCATCAGTGAGCGCCTGGCCCGGAAATACGTCAGGGACGGTGCGATCCTGGGCCGGACCATGGTCAGCATGGGTGAATCCTATCCCATCGCAGCCGTGTTCCGCTCCGAGCCTGCCGCCCTTTTCAGTGAACTGGACTTCTTGATGGTCGAAGAGTGGAAAGAATTGTCTCCGGGAGCCGCAGGCGGAGATGTCTGCTTGATTTCGAGCAGTTTGCCGGAAGATGAACTGATGGCTGCGCTGGATCTGGCGCTGGAAGAGCACGGCCGCCTGCGCTGGGGGCGCGACGAGTCCCGGGCTTTCAAGAACGGGTGCATCGAGCGGATGGACCGCATGTATTATTCGGATCTCAATAACGATACAGCCTTCCACAAGGGGAATCGCTCCCTGCTGCGGATGCTCTTTGCCGTGGTGATTCTGTTGCTCATCTCCGCCGTCTTCAACTACATCAACCTGAGTGCGGCCCTGGCCGGCAAACGAACCAAAGAGATGGGGATGCGCGCCATCCTTGGCGCCTCACGCGGTCAGGTCGTTCGGAAGTATCTGGCTGAATCGCTGGCATTTACCTTTGTCTGCGCCGCCGCGGCGATTCTGGTTGCGCGGGTCTTCTCGCCAACCCTCAGCCACTTTTTGGAGATCCGGAAAGGAAGCCGCTTCGTGTCCGCCCCGTTCTCCTGGCAGCTGGATGCCCCCACGGCCGCCCTTTTCATCGGCGTGGCGCTGCTGACAGGCCTGCTGGCCGGATGGATCCCGTCGCGGATGGCTTCGCGATACAATCCGGTCCAGGTGGTCAAGGGCGACTACAGGCTGCGGAGCAAGCGGGTCTTCTCCAAGATTTTTATCGTCTTTCAGACGGCGCTCTCCGTCGTGCTGATCGCCTTCGCGCTGGTGATGGAACGTCAGTATTCGCACATGATCCACCAGGACGTCGGGGCGGATGTGGAGAATATGTATGTCCAGGACATCCTTTCGGACTCGCATGCGGATGCCGTGCGTCAGCTCCCTTTCGTCAAGGAGTCCGGCTGGTCCAGGGGCTTTCCCGGACATAGCTATATGTACGGTTCCGGCTCCGGCAAAGATGAAGTGAGCCAGTATTCTTGGAGCGTCATTATGTACGACCCGGACGCATTCCGGATGTGCGGGTATGAAGTTCTCGTGGATTTCCATACCCCGCAGGGGGCCGGCCTCTGGGTGTCCGAGACCACTTGGAAGGGTCTGGAACTTGAGCCGGGAGATCAAACTTTTCCGAAATGGGCGAACCATTTCGGCTTTCCCTCCCAGCTGGCAGGCGTGCTGAAGGACTTTGCCGTGACCGATGCCGCCCACATTCAACCGGGTACGTGGGGTTACATTGTGGTGGATGGCGAAATGAATAGCGGGGACACGATGCTCCTCCGGATTGAAGGAGACAAGAAGGAGGCGAAAAAGCAGCTGGCTGCCCTGTATGAGCAGTTTATCCCGGGGGCAACCCGCTATGTCCATGATTCGAGCGACAACGGCTATGTCGAGGAGAAGCTGAAAAAAGGATTGACGGAAGCCGAAAACTATATGCGCCTGATCGAGCTCTTCATGGGCTTGTCCGTGCTGATCTCCCTGCTGGGCCTGCTGGCGATGTCCGCGTTCTTCGCGGGCGGCCGGACGCACGATGTGGCCGTTCGCAAGGTTTTCGGCGGCACGGTCGGGGGAGAGGTGGTCCGCGGCGTGCGGGAGTACATGCTGCTGGTGGGCATTGCCTGTGTGCTGGCGGTTCCCTTTGCGGCGCGGATTTCAGAGCGCTACCTGGAAGATTACAACTACCGCATCAGCGGCTACTGGTGGATCTTCGCCGTGGCGGTCCTGCTGGTCCTGGTGATCTCCTTCGCCTCGGTCCTTTGGCAGACGCTCAAGGCCGCCCGGACGAACCCGGCGGTGGAATTGAAAAAAGAATAGAGATTCGCCGGTCGGAGCCGGCGAATGACGATAGGAAAATGAAGAGTTATCTGAAATTTCTGAGTAGAAACAAGTTGTACACCGCCATCGAGGCGGTGGGGCTGATCGTAAGCCTGGCGTTCGTGCTGCTGACCGGACACTTCGTGTGGCAGCAGCGGCAGATGACCCGCAACGTGCCGGACTACCAGGATGTCTATACCTTCTACCGTTCGATGGCCGGACGCTCGGGTATCGGGCACGCCTGGGGCATGGCTTACCAGGCCAGGGAGAGCATCCCCGAGGTGGAGCAGGCCGCCATGTTCTGGCGCTCGCTGAACGACGAAGAAACCGTTGAGGTGGGCGGGCAGAAGTACCACGTCGGCAGCTTCATGGTGGGCGGGGATTTCTTCGACATCTTCCCGGCCGAATTTGACTACGGCGGCCCCGAGGTGCTCGCGGACCCCTCCAACGTCATCGTCAGCCGCGCCTTTGCGAACCGCCTGGGCGGCGCGGAACAGGCCATCGGCCGCGTCATCGACGGGGAATCGACCATCGCCGCCATTATCCGGGAGACACCCAATCCCATCTTCGGCGACGTCGATATCATTTCCAGCATCGAGAACCTCACGAACCGCAAGAAATCCCCGTACATGATGGATGTGATCCCGTTCGTCAAGGTCCGCAAAGGGACCGACCGGGCGGCGCTGGAGGTGAAGGCCGACACGCTAGTGACCCGCGCATTCGATGCCATCAAGGCCCGGAACTTCCTGGACGACAGCGGCCTGGTCCGCTACGACGAGGTCTGGTTCTCGCCCGCGAACAACCAGAGCCTGCGCCGGGGGAACTCGACCTACACGGGCATCATCCTGCTGGTCACGCTCATCCTGCTGCTGTCGGCGATTTTCAATTATATCAATCTCAACGTGGCGCTCTCCAGCAAACGTGCCCGCGAGATGGCCACGCGCAAGATCCTCGGAGCAGGGGATCGCGCGCTCATCGGCGGTTACCTGCTGGAATCGTTCGCCTTCACGGCGCTCTGCTTCGCGCTGGCGGTGCTGCTCGCCGAAGCCTGCACGCCCTGGTTCAACCGCATCATCGGCGCAGCTGTGCCCGTGCGTGTGCTCTACACCCCGGGCTGGCTGGCCGTCTACGCCCTTTTCGTCATCTTGCTGTCCGTGATTCAGGGGCTTCTGCCCGCCTGGATCGGCACGCGCATGCCGGCCATCGCCGTGGTCAAGGGAGAGTACCGCGCCCGGCATAAGCACGTGTTCAGCAAGGTGTTTATCGTGCTGCAGCAGGTGTTCTCCATCCTCCTGCTCTCCCTCGCCATCGTGCTCGGCCGGCAGGTTTCCCACATGGCCAACCGGCCGCTGGGCGTCGATGTGGAGGGAGATTTCTACGTGCAGATGGACAACTGGGGGCTGCGGGACATCTTCGCCGAGCGGGCGAAGTCGCTGCCCTGCGTGAACCGCATCGGCCGCAGCACCTATTTCCCCGGCATGCTGGAGGAATGGCGGTCGGAAGACAAGGACCGCGGCATCATCAAGATGGCGGTGCTCACCTGCGACAGCACGGCGTTCGACATCTTCGGATTCGACGTGAAGGAGCGGTACGAAGCGCCCGTGGACGGGACCGTGTGGATCTCCGAGCAGGAGATGACGCGCTTCGGCGTGGACCGCGATACGGAGAGCCTGGGCTACCACCACGTGCAGGGCGAGTCCATCGGCGGCATCGTCGGCGACTTCGCCGCGAACGACGTTCTGGACTACGGCTCGGACGTCGGCAGCTACGTGGTCATCACCCCCGAAGAGGAGCTCTACGGCCTGCTGATCGAGACGGTCGGCGACCCGGCGGAGACGGAGCGTCAGTTTAGGGACCTGTACACGGAGCTCAGCATGAAGTACGTCGGCATCGAGGACAAGCCCTACATGTTCGGATTCATCCCGGACCTCCTCTCGGAGGGCCTGTCGGAAGTGCGGGCGCGCCTCTCGCTGGTCGGGGTGTTTATGCTCCTGAGTCTGTTGCTGTCCGTGCTGGGCCTGACCGCGATGAGCAGTTACTATGCGAACGAGAGTTCGAAGGATATCGCCATCCGCAAAGTCTTTGGCAGCACGATGCAGGATGAGATCCGCAAGACGGTGCTGGAGTACCTCGCGCTGCTCGGCGTCGCGGCGCTGCTCGCCGTCCCGCTCGCCGTGCACCTCTCGGCCCGCCTGCTGGAGGCCTATCCTTACCGGATTTCCGGCTACGGCTGGGTGTTCGCGGTCGCCGTGGCCCTGGCGACGCTCATCGCCTTTGCCTCCGTGCTGTGGCAGACGCTCAAGGCCGCCCGGACGAATCCGGCAGTGGAATTGAAAAAAGAATAGAGATTCGCCGGTCGGAGCCGGCGAATGACGATAGGAAAGGCGAATGACGATAGGAAAATGAAGAGTTATCTGAAATTTCTGAGCAGGAATAAGTTATACACCGCCATCGAGTTTGTGGGATTGGTGGTGAGCCTCTCGTTTGTGATCCTAATTGGTAGCTACGTGTGGCAGCAGTATGCCGTGACGTTGGAGTCCCCGGACCGGGAGCGGATCTATGTGCCGAGTATTCCTGATAGTGCGGGACTTACCTATGCATTTCCCGACGTCATAATCGGGATCCCGGAAATCGAAGAAGTGGCCAGGTTGGGCCGGATTGCGGGGTCCTATGGCAAAGAATCCATCATTTTTGCTGCCGTGGACCGCTCCCTCTTCGACATGCTGCCGTGCTATCATTTCCTGGAGGGGAATGCGAACGCTCTTCTGGCCAAATCGAACATCATCATCTCGGAATCATTTGCGCGGGAAAAGAATCTCTCGCTTGGCGATCAGGTCGAGTTTAGTTGGCGGGAATTTACCGTCGGCGCCATCCTTGCAGACCTGCAGGGAACGGTAATGCAGGACTATGGGGTTTATGCCGCGGCGGAGGAGTTCCAGGATGATTTTGCCCCGTTTGACAATTTCGGCAGCGTCCTTTGCTTTGTCAAAGCCCGTCCCGGCGTCGAGCGCGCCGTGCTCTATGACAAGTTGGAAGCCGTCTGCAAGGAGGTTTATCCGGACATGTATGGGCAAAACTTCTTCGACCATCTGGAGCTCTACCGCTATGACGAGCTGTTCTTCCGGAAGCTCGGCCGGCATTTTAAGCACGGTGACTTGAAAACTCTTCACATCCTGCTGCTGGTCGGGCTGCTGCTTCTGCTTTCTTCGATTTTCAATTATATCAATCTTTCTGTGGCGCTTACCGGTAAGCGGGCCAAGGAGATGGCCGTCCGGCAACTCAACGGTGCCACGCGGGGGAGTATTGTGGCTAAGTATATCGGCGAGTCCATCTTGTTCACGGCGGTCTGCTTCGCGGCGGGCCTCTTGCTCGCAGATGCCTTCTGTCCGGTGCTGAACCGGCTGCTGAACGACCCGGTCATCCCGGCCCGGATTGTCTGGTCCCCCGCGTACCTGCTCGCTTACGCCGGACTCGTGGTCGTGGTCGGCGCCGTCAGCGGCATCGTGCCGGCGGTGATGGCGGGAAGGTACAACGCCCTGGACGTGATGAAAGGCGGCTACCGGCGCCGGACCAAGATGGTGTTCAGCAAGATTTTCATCGTCCTGCAGAATGCCCTGGCCGTGTTCCTGATCGCGAGTGCCATCACGATGGAAGCGCAGATGCACAAGACGCAGACCCGTCCGATGCACTGCAACGTGTCGGATAAACTCATCCTTTCTTTCTTCTCTTTTGACGACAAGACGCCCCTGGCCAATGCGCTGGAGAGCCTTCCTTGCGTGAACCGTATCGGTGCTTGCAGTGGGATGCCGGGCCTTCGTGGCAGTGGCCAGTACAGCACGACCCGCGATGGTGAGGAGATCTTGTACCAGCACTACATGATGGACAGCACCACGTTCCGGATGTTCGATTTTGAGATTCTGGAAGATTTCGGCGCGCCGCTTTTCAACAGCGTCTGGTTCTCCGACGAGAGCTTTGCCGCATCCGGTTTTGACAAGGATCATCACGATATCAGCGTGCTGTCCAGCCGGGCGAAAGGCTGCGAACAGGTGGCGGGCGTTTTCAAAGCTTTCCCGACGAACATCGCCAATACGGGCGAAGATGGGCATGCTATCATTTCCGTCGTTCGCATGCCGCCCGATGAGGTCTGGTCCGGGGAATATGTCATTGAGACCGTCGGGGACAGGGCGGAAGCCTACGAGATGATTATGAAGACCTATGAGGCGTATGCCAAGGGGCATGAGTCGTTATTTCAAACGGCTGTCTGGATTGATGAGCGAATCGCTGCTTCCTGGGTGCCCGCCCGCAACAACATGCGCCTGGTGGAGATCTTTACCCTGCTGGCCATCCTGATCTCCCTGCTGGGCCTGGTGGCCATGAGCGCGTACTATGCCGGCGAGAAGTCACGCGACATCGCAGTCCGCAAGGTTTTCGGCGGCACGGTGGACTCTGAGGCCCGCCGTACGATCCGGGACTACATGATCCTCGTCGGCGTGGCCTGCCTGATCGGCATTCCGGTGGCGGTCTATGCTGCGCAGGAGTACCTCAAAGACTTTATTTACCGACTGGAAGGTTACTGGTGGATCTTCGTCCTTGCCGTGGCGCTCTCTGCGCTCATCGCCTTTGCCTCCGTGCTGTGGCAGACGTTGAAGGCCGCCCGGACGAATCCGGCGGTGGAATTGAAAAAAGAATAAGAAGGGGTTTATTTAATGAAAGCGAACTGGTCGAGATATTTGTTGAGCGACGCGAGTTCCGACAGGTCGCGGGACAGGAAGGCTGCGCAGTACAACTCTCGGAAACGGCAGAGTTCTTCCCACATGGCGCTCCGGGTCTGCAAGGACTCGCCCTGGCGTCCCAGCCGGATGGTGAGATCGATCAATTCCTGGAAGCGGGCGAAAGAACTTTCCGCTCTGGCATCTTTGCCTGCGGATAACGCTCGATATACTCGCGAAGTCTCGCTGCCGATGTTGGCCATCTGCTGCGGGAATGTAAGCTCGGCCCAGCGACCGTTTTCGAGAGACGTGTGTTGCATTTACTCCAGGTTGAATTGCTTGCCAATGTTTAGTGGCGCAGAGCCTATTTCTTCCATTGCAGCTTCTAGGACTGAGTAGTACTTATCTGCCTGATTCTCAGACCAGGTATCATAAGTGTATTCCCAAATTGCATACAGGTCTTCGGTGGCCTGTCTGGAGATATCATACTTTGCCATGTTTGCGCGCTTTCATTTCTTGAAGAAAGTTTTTCGAGTCGAAATCTTCCACATATCCACTTGCAAGACCTTCTTCGATGGCGGCGCGCAGGGCGGTCATCTTCTGCTCTTGATCTTCGAGGAGGCGCAGGCCTGAGCGTACCACTTCGCTCGCGTTGTTATAGCGGCCGCTGAGGATGCTGGCCTGAATGAATTCCTCGAAATGAGGACCTAGCGCAACAGATGTCGTTTTCATAATCATGACTAATACAAGGCAAAGTTACCAATATTTCATAATAATCCAAGCCTGCAAGATAGAAAATGGTTTTTCGAGCAAGCGCACGAAAAATAATTTCTGTCCGCCCGCGGGGGGCGAGAAGGTTAGAACTTCCGGAGAATGACCGTGTCGCCCACTTCGAGGACCGTGTCGGCACGGAAGCCGTTGTAGAGCATGAGCCGCTTCAGCTGGACGCCGAACATTTGGGCGATGTCCCAGAGGGTGAGGCCGTCCCGGTCCACCTCATACAGGCCGCTGCCCGAGGCCTGGGCCTTCTTGCGGTCCAGATAGACGATCATGCCGGGCGTGAGGGCGACCGGGCGGTCCAGGTCGTTGAAGCGGAGAAGCTGCTGCACGGAGAAGCGGTATTCGGCCGCGAGGCTGGCCCAGCTTTCGCCTTCGACCGCGCGGATGTAGCGCGCACCGTTCATCATATAGACAGGGCGCTGGAGCGACAGTGAGACGGACTCGCGGTAGTCCTCCGGCCGGAGCATGACAGCCGGCTCGGCCGCTTGCTTCATGCGGACGGGCTCTTCCCGGACCGTGTGGGACGGAGTGGGCTGTTCCGGGGCCGTTTCAGCGGCACCCGCAGCGGTCGCGACCGCTGCGGCGGGAAGGTCGTTCTCGGTCATGGTGTCGTATCGGTAGAGCTGGAAATCTTCGATCAGGTTGATCAACTTAGTAGCATAGCCCGGATCCGTGGCGTAGCCGGCGCGGCGCAGCCCGTGCGCCCAGCCCTTGTAGTCGGTGGGCTCCAGGTCGAAGAGAGCCTTGTAGTGCGCGCGGCCGCGCAGGAAGTCAGAGTGCGCGCGGTACGAGTCCGCCGCGCTCGGATAGGCGCGGAAGCATTCGTTCGCCTGGTCGTCGTCTTTGTGGTACGTCGCGCCGTGCCAGTCGTTGTGGCATTTCATGCCGAAATGGTTGTTGGCGACCGTGGCCAGCGGCGAGAGGCCGGCGCCCGACTCCAGCAGTCCCTGCGCGAGCGTGATGCTCGCCGGCACGCCGGTGCGCTGCATCTCCAGCACCGCCAGCGGGTAGTATTGGTCGATATAGGCCTGGCGCGGGTTCTTGGCAGCGCCCAGGAAGAGCGCCGCTGCCGCGACGATAAGAAGGATCCGTTTCATCGAGACAAAGATACTAAAAATCGATCACACTCCCATCCTGACCGGCCTCGGTCGCCGGGAAGATGGCCTGGCACTCTGCGAGCAGCGCGTCGAAGTCGGTGATGCGCGAGGAATAGTGGCCGATTACGAGCCGGCCGGCGAGCGCGTCGCGCGCGCACTGTGCCGCCTGTCCGGCGGTCGAATGCCAGTGGGCGACGGCCCGGTCGGCCATCGCGTCGGGATACGTGGCCTCGTGGTAGAGCAGGTCCACCCCGCGCACCCACGCCGCCTCTTCGGGGAAGGGCACGGTGTCGGAGCAGTACGCAAAGGATTTCGGATGGTAATCCGGATTCTCCTGCCAGTGCCGCTCAGTGACGATTTCGTCAAAACGGTAGCCGTAGGTCTCGATCTTGTGCTGCAGCGGGAAGGCGCTGACCGTCACGTGCTTGGACGTGTGGACGACCTGCGGCTCCTTGCAGCTCACGGCTACGAATTTGATCTCGAAGCAGTCCCACTCGCCGAAGAAGTTCTTATAGAAATTGAGCACGGAACCCAGGGCCTGGGGACCGTAGATGTAGAGCGGGGCCGTCCGGCCATACATGGTCATCGTGTTCAGCAGGCCGAAGAGGCCGAACAGATGGTCGCCGTGGATATGGGAAATAAAGATCGCCTCCACCTTCATGAATGAGAGGTGGGCGCGCCGCATTTGCTGCTGCGTGCCCTCCCCGCAATCCAAGAGGAACAAGCGCCCATGCACGGCGAGGGCCTGGGCGCTTGGATTCCTATCAGAAATGGGCATGGCCGAAGCCGTGCCCATTATCGTGAGTGTGAAGTTCATCGGGAATTACTCGCCTTTCTCGAGCTTCTCCTTCAGAGCGGCCAGCGCGTCGATGTCGCCGAGCGTAGTCTTCTCGACATTGGCGTTGACCTTCTTGACAGCCTTCTTGGTGCTCTCGGCCTCGGTGGCGGCAGCACGCTCCTTGACCTCCTGGTAGGTGCGCAGGTGGCTGAGGAGGATGCGGCGGGTGGAGCGACGAAGCTCGACCACCTTGAACGGGAGGGTCTCGCCGGCGACGGCCTGCTTGCCGTCCTCCTTGACGAGCTCGCGGTTGAACGCGAAGCCCTCGGCGTCACCATCCAGGGTGATGTTGGCACCCTTGTCGGTGGTGGAGGCGATGGTACCCTCAACGGTGGAGCCAACCGGGAACTTGGCCTCGATCTCGTCCCAAGGGTTCGGGATGAGCTGCTTGTGGCCGAGGCTGAGCTTGTGGTTCTGCTCGTCGAAGTCGAGAATCTGGACGTCGATCACGTCGCCGGTGTTGACCACCTCGGACGGGTGCTTGATCTTGTTCCAGCTGAGGTCGCTGATGTGCACGAGACCCTCGACACCGTCCTCCAGCTCGGCGAACACGCCGAAGTTGGTGATGTTGCGGACCGTAGCCTTCTGCTTGCTGCCGACGGGATACTTCTCGCGGATGCTCTCCCAAGGGTTCGGCATAAGCTGCTTCAGACCGAGGGAAATCTTGCGGGCCTCGCGGTCGATGGAAAGCACCTGGGCCTCCACCTCGTCGCCGACCTTCAGGAATTCCTGAGCGGAGTGCAGACGCGGGGACCAGGACATTTCGGACACGTGGACCAGACCCTCAACACCCGGCTCAATCTCGATGAAGGCGCCGTAGTCAGCGATGAGGATGACCTTACCCTTGACCTTGTCGCCCTCCTTGAGGTTGGCGTCGAGGTTGTCCCAAGGGTGCGGGGTGAGCTGCTTGAGACCGAGCGCGATGCGCTTCTGCTGCTCGTTGAAGTCGAGGACGACCACCTTGATCTTCTCGTCCAGGGCGACAACCTCCTCAGGATGGTTGACACGGCCCCAGGAGAGGTCGGTGATGTGGATGAGACCGTCCACGCCGCCGAGGTCGACGAACACGCCGTAGTTGGTGATGTTCTTGACCACACCTTCGAGGACCTGGCCCTTCTCCAGCTTGCTGATGAGCTCGGCACGCTTGGCTTCCTGCTCGGCCTCGAGGAGCGCCTTGTGGGAAACGACGACGTTGCGGAACTCCTGGTTGATCTTGACGATCTTGCAGTCGATGTTCTGGTTGACGAACTGATCGTAGTCGCGGATCGGCTTGATGTCGATCTGGCTGCCCGGCAGGAAGGCCTCGATGCCGAACACGTCGACGATCATACCGCCCTTCGTGCGGGTCTTGACGAAGCCCTTCACGATCTCGTCGTTCTCGAAGGCCTCGTTCACTCTATCCCAAGACTTGAGGGTGCGGGCCTTGCGGTGGGAAAGCACCAGCTGGCCCTTCTTGTCCTCGGCGGACTCCACATACACTTCCACCTTGTCGCCGACCTTCACATCGGGATCGTAGCGGAATTCGGACACGGGAATGACGCCCTCGCTCTTGCCACCGATCGTGACGACGATCTCGCGCTTGGTGACGGCGGTCACCTCACCCTCGACCACTTCGTTCTCGACGACCTTGGACAGCGTGGCGCTGTAAGCGTCCTCGATAGCCTTCTTGTCGGTGTTGCCATAGACGTCACCGCCCTCGAAGGCGTCCCAGTCAAAGTCCTCCGGCTTGACGGATGCATTCATCCGCACGCCGGCAGCCTTGGTTTCTTTTTTCTCCTGGGGAGCTTCCACGACGGGAGCCTCAGCCACAGGAACTTCGTTCTTAATTTCTTCCATTTTGTAATTGAAACAAACTAGTAGTTAAACATTATTTTCTGTGCCACTTGTCCGGCATCGCCGGAAAACGGGCGCGCAAAGTTAGCAAATATTTCTGATTTTCACTATCTTTGCCTATCTGAATTGCAAAAAATGTATTCTACCGAGAAATACCCTTCCAAGATTCTTCAAGAGGCCGTCGAGGCCATTGGTTCGCTGCCCGGCGTGGGCTCCCGCAGCGCCCTGCGCCTGGCCCTGCACCTACTGGGGCAGCCCGCGGAGCAGATCCACCATTTCACGCAGGCCATCAACCGCCTCGCCGACGATGTGCACTACTGCCACATCTGTCAGATGATCGCCGACGCGGACACCTGTTCGATCTGCGCGGACCACACGCGCGACGCCCGCACCATCTGCGTGGTGGAGAGCGTGCGCGACGTGATGAGCATCGAGGCAACGGGCCAGTACCGCGGCGTCTATCACGTCCTCGGGGGCATCATCTCTCCGATCGACGGGGTCGGCCCTTCGGACCTGAAGATCAAGGAATTGGTCGAGCGCATCGACCGGATACACGCGGAGGACGCCGCCACGGAAGACCTCCCGGGCGGGGACGACGTGTCCCTCGGTGAAATCGAGATTATTCTGGCCCTGTCGGGCGATGTCGAAGGCGAAACCACCTCGCTCTACATCTACCGCCAGCTCGAGGACAAGGGCGTGAAGGTCTCGACCCTCGCCCGCGGCCTGGGCTTCGGCGACGACCTCGAGTACGCCGACAGTCTCACCCTCGGCCGCTCGCTCGTCGGTCGCCAGCCCTTCCGGCCGTAGCCCTTAACCCACGTACTCCGATGGCGGGACGCCGAACTGCTTCTTAAAGGAGGTGGAGAAGTGGGATAGGGTGTTGAAGCCCGTCATCCACGCGATCTCCGACATATTGTACTTGCCTTCCTTGAGCAGGTCGGCAGCACGGTTGAGCTTGTAGCGCTTGAAGAAGACGCCCGGATTCTCGCCCGTCAGACCCTTGACCTTGTAGTAGAACTTCGTGCGGGAGATGTGCATCATCTCCGTGATGCGGTTGATGTCCAGCTCCTGGTTGGCCAACTCCTTGTCCATCAGCTCGTAGAGCTCCTTCATGAAGGCGCTGTCGCGCGGCGACAGGGCCTCCGGTTCGATGTCTTCGGTGCTCGTGACGGAGCCGAGCCGCTGGCGCAGCTTGTCGCGGTTCTCCAGCAGGGACTTCACCAGCGCGAGCAGGTAGGACGGGTTGAAGGGCTTGGTCACGTAGGCGTCGGCACCCTTGTCGAGACCCTGAACCTGGCTTTCCACGGCCACTTTGGCCGTGACGAGGATCACGGGGATGTGGCTGAGCTGGATGTTGCCCTTGATGGCCTCGCAGAGCTCGAAACCATTCATGCCCGGCATCACCACATCGCTGATCACGAGGTCCGGCGCCTCCTCCTCGAGGGACTTCAGCGCGGACTCGCCGTCAAAGTGTACAAGTACCTGGTAATAAGGGGACAGAAGCACCTTGACGTAGTTCGCTACGTCGATGTCGTCGTCCACGACGACCACGCGGCGCTTGTCTTCTGTTTCCTCCGCCGGAGCCGGCTGTGCGGGGGCGGCTGTCTCGGCGAACGGGACGCGCGGGCGCATCGGATCGTCGGTGGTGCGCTCGTCCTCGGAATAGGAAGACGCGCTGACCGGAAGAATGAAGGTGAACTCGGCGCCGCCACCGTCGCGGTTGCGAGCGTGGATGTAGCCGTGGTGCAGCTCCGCGAGCGCGCGGGAATAATAGAGGCCGATGCCGGTACCTGCGGCGTCGCCGCGCCCGGCCTGGTTGAATCGCTCGAAAATCTTTTCGAGCTGGTCCTCCGGGATGCCGCGGCCGGTGTCGGAGATGCGGATCTGCACGTAGCGCGTGTCGGTGTCGGCGTCCGTAAGCGGGAAGTCGCCGGCGACTTCCTCGCGGGGGAGGACGTCGAAGGAGAGCGCGACCTTGCCGCCCGGCGGCGTGAACTTCATTGCGTTGGACAGCAGGTTCATCGTGATCTTGGTCACCTTGTCGGCGTCGCGCCACATCGTAAATGCGTCGTCGAGGCCGTGGGTGTTGAATTCGATGCCCTTGGACTTGGCGTTGTAGCGGAAGAGGTCGGCACATTCACAGAGCGGCGCGACGATGTCGCCCTCGGCGACCTTCAGCTGGAGTTTCTTGTCGCTGATGCGGTTGAAGTCGAGCAGCTGGCCCACCAGCGAGAGCATCCAGGCGGTGTTGCGCTGCACGATGCCGACCAGCTGGCGGTCCTGCCCGTGGATGTCGGGCGAGGCGGCCAGCTGCTCCGCCGGGCCCGCGATCATCGTGAGCGGGGTGCGGAATTCGTGCGCCACATTGGCGAAATAATTCATCTGCACGCGGTTGAGGCGCTTCTCTTCTTCCTGGGCGGCTTCTGCGCGTTCGCGCTCGCGCCGCTCTTCGTGGATGTGCTTGGCCGCCTGCTTGCGCACGCGGTGGATGCGGCGGTACACCAGCCACAGGAAGGCCAGCAGGCCGATCGTCAGAAGCCAGAAGCCGATCCGTGCCCACCAGGTGCGGTACCACGGTGGCAGGACGCGGACCTGGAGGGAATCCTCCGAGTTCTCGTCGCCCTGGATGCGGGCGCGGAAGCGGTAGGTCCCGGCGGGCAGGTTGGCGTAGTACGCTTCGCCGGCCGTGCCGGCGTTGATCCAGTAGCTGTCGAAGCCGTCCATCATGTACTCGTAGCGGACACCGGTGTGCTCGCCGTAGTCGAGGGCGGCATAGGAGATGCTGAATCCGTTCTCCTCGTGCCGGATGGTGATGTCCGGGTGGTGGGACAGCTCGGTGCTGATCGGGCCGTTGGGGGAGGGTATGACGAGGTCGTTGTGGATCTTCAGGTCCTCAAAGACCAGCTTGGCGGAGAACTTCCGCTGGATGTCGAGCGGGTTGAAGAAGGTGAGTCCGTGCGTGCCGCCGAAGACCAGCGTGCCGTCCGGCAGGGCGCAGGATGAGCGGTTGTAGAACTGGTTGCCGCCGGTGCCGTCGTAATCATAGAAAACGGAGAAGCTGCCGACCGTGCGGTCGTAGCGGCACAGGCCGTTCTGGGTGCTGACCCAGATGTTGCCCTGCTGGTCCTCTTCGATGGAGCAGATGTCCGGGCAGGGCGTCCCTTCGACCGGGCGTGTGCGCTGGATGCTCCGCTCGTGGCGGAACAGGCCGTTGCCCACGGTGCCGAGCCAGATGTCCCCGGCGCTGTCCAGGAACAGGCAGGTGGGGTCGATGACGGCGTGGCGGATATTCATTTTCCACTCCTCGGCCGGGGTCTCGATGAAGCGGGCTTCGCCGGAATTGGTGAAGACTTCGCACATCAGGTTGTCATAGGACGAGACGAGCATGCGGCCGGGCGAGACCTGCAGCAGGGCCGGGGCTATGGTCCACTTGTCGTTCGGGAGGTGGAACCGTTCCGCGCGGCGGGTATTCTTGTCGTAGCGGATCAGGTCGCTGGAGTAGCCGGATACCCAGATGCGGCCCAGGTCGTCCTGGGAGAGGGATATGGGGTTGACCATTCTGATACGGTCGATCACCTGTAGCTGACGGCCGTCGTAGCGGCAGCGGAGCACCTGGTACTTCTCCGTCATCACCAGCCAGATTTCGCCCTGGGCGTCGCAGAAGACGCTGGAGCAGCGGATGTAGCCAACGTTGTTGTCCGGGATGAGGTGATTCAGCTCAATCGCGCGCAGGTCCTTGGTGTTCAGGTCATAGACGAACAGACCGTCGTTGAGGGTCGTGATCCAGAGCCGCTTCTCGCGGTCCGCGCAGACGGAAACTACGGACTTGTGCGCGAAGCGGTCGGACAGGTAGCGGTTGCCCTGGAAGCCGTCCTTGTCGGCGTAGGACACCGATAAACCCTGGTCCGTGGAGCCGAACCAGAGGTTGCCGCGGCTGTCGCGGAAAATGGTGCGGATCTCGAAATCCGGGATATCATAGGGGAAACCCGGGTCGGACTGGTGCAGCAGGCGCCCCGTGCCCTGGTTGTAGCAGAACATGCCGTCTGCAATCGTGTGCAGGAGCATGTCGGCGCCGTTGGAGAAGAGGATATCGACGTCGCCGTGGACCAGGCGGCTCTCCTGCCGGATGCTGCGCGGGAGCTCCTGCCAGGTTTCCGTGCGGGGGTCAAAGATGCTGAGCTGTCCCATGCCGGACAGCCAGATCTCGCCGCGGGAAGACAAGGCGGAATGGTAGGCCGGGTGCGGCGTGGGCCAGGTCCCGGTGGAGGAGAAGTCCGCGGGGTCGAAGCAGCGGAGCTCCGTCAGGGTGGAGGTCCAGAGCCGCCCGTCGGGGGAGACCATGGAGCTGAGCCCGCCGTAATCGCGAATGGCGGAACGGATGCGCCCCGCGTCCGCGTCATAATAGAATAAAGATCCGGAGCGGTTGATGAGCAACTGCCCGTCGCGACTCTCCAGGATCTCGTTGACGCCCGACTCGCCGCCGTCCGTCGGGATGCGGAGGAACTGCCCGTCGTCCGTGTGCAGGGCAACGCCGTTGGAGGTGCCGATCCAGAGCTGGCCACTCGCGCTGCGGTGCAGGGCGGTGATGTGGTTGTCCGGAAGGCCGAGGGTGTCGTCCGTGCAGAAATACTGGTGAAAATCCTGGACGCTGTATTTGTTGAGCCCGCGGAAGGTGCCGATCCAGATCTGTCCGTCGGCGTCTTCGGCGAAGGCTTCTACGCGTTGGTTGGAGATGCGGCTGTCGATGACAATACTGCTTTCCGTGCGCGTGGATGCAGGATCGGTGTGCGGCCCGGAGCAGGCCGCTGCCAGCATCAGGAGGAGAATCCCGGTATGAAGTTTCATGGCGATGGGACGTGTATGTTTGCTCAAAGATAAGGATTTTGTAAATAAAAATGATTGAAATGCAAAAGCCATTGTACGAAAAGAAAAACAATCGCTTCCACAGAAAAAGAATTTTTTCGGCGATTGGGTAATTTTGCATCAGTACAATAAACCACCACATGATGAGAATCTATTTTCCTGTCCGAATCATCTCTTTGCTCTCTGTCTGTGTGGCGCTCGGTGCCTGTGCGCAGGGTGGCCAGAGAACCTATTCTTCCGAACTTCATCAACTGGAAACATCCGCCAAACTGAGCACGGTCCAGACCCGTTCCGGGGCTGTGGCCGGCTACATCGAGGATGGCGTCTATACATATAAGGGGATCCCTTACGCCAAAGCTGAACGCTTTCAGAGCGCGGTCGATCCTGACCCGTGGGAGGGCGTGCGCGCCAGCCGCGCCTACGGTCCGACCTGCCCGCAGGGCGCCCGTACCGGCTGGTACGACGACGACCAGGCTTTCGCGATGCACTGGGATGACGGCTTCCCCGACGAGGACTGCCTTCGCGTCAACGTGTGGACCGCCGGGATTGGCGACGGGGCCAAGCGTCCGGTGATGGTGTGGCTGCATGGCGGCGGCTTCAGCGCCGGTTCCGGCCAGGAGCAGATCGGCTATGACGGCGCCAACCTGGCCCGTAGCCACGGTGTTGTGGTCGTTTCCCTGAACCACCGGCTCAACGCGCTCGGCTTTCTGGACCTGTCCGGCTTTGGCGCCCGTTACGCCGCTTCCGGCAACGTGGGCATGACGGATATCGTGAAGGCGCTCGAATGGGTGCGCGACAATATTTCCGCCTTCGGCGGCGATCCCGCTAATGTGACCATCTTCGGCCAGTCCGGCGGTGGCGGCAAGGTATGCACCTTGCTGGCCATGCCTTCCGCCCAGGGCCTCTTCAGCAAGGCCATCGTGCAGAGTGGCTCCATCCTGGAGGCGCTGCCGCAGAAATGGTCCCGCCGCATCGGCGCAGCCACGGTCCGCCGGCTCGGCATCAATCCGGCGCACATCGCCGAGATCGAGACGATTCCGTATGCTACGCTCCTGTCTGCCTACGATGCCGCCGTCGCCGAAGTGCGCGCGGAGGCGGAGCAGGATGGCGAGCTGCCTGCCAATTTCCTGAACCAGCTCATCTTCGGGACGCGTCCCGTGGTGGACGGGACGATCCTGCCCAACCAGCCCGGCGCTCCCGCTTCGCTGGCGCTGTCCAAGGATATCCCCGTGATCATCGGCACGACCTACCATGAATTCACGCGTGACCAGGAGGATCCGATCTTCAAGCCGCTGGCTCTCCAGCAGGCTGCCGACCGTACGGCCGCCGGCTGCGCGCCGGTCTATCTGTACCAGTTCACCTGGGAGTCCCCGGTGCTGGACGGGGCCCTCGGCAGTACGCATTGCATGGAGATCCCCTTCGTTTTCGACAACGTGGCCCTGCACCGCACCATGACGGGTGGCGGGGAATACGCCGTCGAACTGGGCCACCGCATCAGCCGCCTCTGGACATCCTTCGCCCGGACGGGCGAGCCCTCCGCGGCCGGCATGCCGGACTGGGATCCCTACCCGGCCACGATGCTGCTGAATGTCCACTCCGAGTGTAAGTAATAATCATATAATTATTTGGATATGAAAAAGAACCTGACCTTTCTGGCCGCGCTCCTGATCGGTGTGTCGGCCTTTGCCCAGCAGGCCCTGTTCGGCGGGGCGGGCGTCGAGTCTCCCGTCATCAACCCCGACGGCACCGTGACCTTCCGCTACCAGAACCGCAAGGCCGTGCGCGTTACGCTGTCCGGCGACTTCCTGCCCGTCCAGCATCTTGAGTTTGAGATGAACGGACAGAAGATCAGCTACGACGCCCCCGGCGTGGCGGAGCTGCGCGAAAATAACGGCGTGTGGGAGTACACCACCCCCTTCGCCGTGGAGCCTGAGATGTATACCTATACCTTCAATGTGGACGGCACGCAGGAGATCGATCCGAACAATGTCTTCGTGAACCGCGACATCGCTTCCCTGACCAGCGTCCTGCTCGTCCCGAAGGAGGGCGCGCGCAGCGACCTCTACGCCGTTCACCACGTTCCGCACGGCACCGTGTCCAAGGTCTGGTATCCCAGCGCCACGGCTGGTTTCGACCGCCGCATGACCGTCTATACCCCGGCTGGCTACGAGACCTCCAAGGCCAAGTATCCCGTTCTGTACGTGCTGCATGGCATCGGCGGTGACGAGGATGCCTGGGTGACCCAGGGCCGCGCCACGCAGATCCTCGACAACCTGATCGCCCGCGGAGAGGCCAAGCCGATGATCGTGGTCTTTACCAACGGAAACATCTCCCAGGAGGCGGCTCCGCTGGAGAATTCTACCGGCTATACCCGTCCGACGATGGATTTGCCGCAGACGATGGAGGGTACTTTCGAGACCGCTTTCCCGGAGGTTGTGAAGTTCATCGACAGCCATTACCGCACCATCGCGAAGAAGCAGTCCCGCGCCATCTGCGGCCTGTCTATGGGTGGCTTCCACACGCTCTACATCACGCTGAACAATCCGGATATGTTTGCTTATTCCGGTATGTTCTCCGCCGCCATCGGCACGGGTTCCGAGCAGACCGCCGCGCACAAGGAGATCTATGAGAATGTGGACGGCAAGCTCGCGACCTACTTCTCCAAGAAGCCTGCGATGCTCTGGATCGGCATCGGCCGCACCGATTTCCTCATCCAGTCCAACAACGAGTTCCGTGCGAAGCTGGACGCTGCCGGCTATCCGTACCAGTATATGGAGACCGATGGCGGTCACATCTGGAAGAACTGGCGTATCTACCTCAGCGAATTCGTTCCGCTGCTGTTCAAATAATCGTCATGCCCGGCTCGGCCGGGCATCACATACCCATACGTCATTCGCCGGCTCTGACCGGCGAATCTCGTTTTCTACCGGGCTTGCCTTCCTCACGCGGCGTCGGCAGCTTCGTCCCGTTCGAGCCAACAAAAAGGCTCGCCCGTGACGAACTGCCGCCCGCCTTCTACAACGCCCCCGCGCGGCAAGCCCGCACGCCCTACGCACCGGCTGCCGTAAACCATCCTACGCCCTCCACTACGCCCCCGCGCGGCAAGCCTGTCTCGTCGTCATGCCCGGCTACGACCGGGCATCTCCTTCCGCCGGGCACAAAAAAAGGAGGGCTCGCCGTCGCGGCGGGCCCTCCCAACCAAAACCAATACTTTTTTATAGAGTGACTTCCGCCTGTTGACGGATGTCATCGGAGGCTGCGCCGAGGAGGAGCTGCAGTTTGCCGTGCTCCAGATCCCAGGCGTTCTTCTCAACATTCCAGTAGCGGAGATCCTTGACCGGGATCTCGAGGGTGACGGTCTTCGTCTCGCCGCCGTTCAGGGACACGCGGGCGAAGCTCTTGAGCTCCTTGGCCGGCCACTCGACGGTGGCTTCCGGACGGGCGACATAGAGCTGGACGACCTCGTCGGCAGCCATCTGCCCCTCGTTGCAGAGCTCGAAGGAGACCTTCACGACGTCGGCGCTGGCGGAGGCCGTCATCGGGCCGTAACCGAAGGTCACGTAGCTCAGGCCGTGGCCGAAGGCGTACATCGGCTTGATCTCCTTGGTGTCGAACCAGCGGTAGCCCACGAGGGAGCCCTCGGTGTATTTGGACGTCGGCTTGGGCAGCGCGTCGATGAAGGCCTGGCGCTCGGCCGGGCTCATCTTCAGGACATCCTCGCGGTACATCAGGGTGAAGAGGTCGCCACCCTGGGTCTTGTCGGGGAAGTTGCCCAGCGCGAAGGCCGGGGAATCCTCGAGCTTGGCGGGGAAGGTGAACGGCAGCTTGCCGGACGGGGCGATGTCGCCGAAGAGGACCTCGGCCAGGGCGGTGCCGCCCTCGGTGCCGTTCCACCAGCCCTGGACGATGGCCGGGCTGACGGGCTCGAGCTGACGCAGGTCGGTCGGACCGCCGGAGATCAGCACGGTGACGAGGTTCTTGTTGGCTGCGTAGAGGGCCTTCACGACTTCGTTCTGGCCGGTCGGCAGGTCGATGTTGGTGCGGTCGCTGCCTTCGGTCTCGATGCTCTTGTTGGTGCCGCCGAAGAAGATGACCACGTCGGCCTCTTTGGCGAGCTTCACAGCCTCGGCGAGGAGGGCCTTGTCGGCCGGCTCGTCGATCGCGGCGGCCTCAAGCGGGTCGGCCTTGGCCGGGGCGGGTCCCCAGCGGCGGCCCGGGAAGTTCTTGTAGCCAGGGGCATAGACCACTTCCACGCCTTCGCCGGCGCGCTTCTGGATGCCCTCGAGCGGGGTGACCTCGTAGAGGGCCTTGACACCGGCACCCATGCCGCCGGACTGGGTCTTCAGGACGGCGTTCTGGCCGATGACGGCGATCTTCTTAATATCTTTGGCGAGCGGCAGGACCGCGCCTTCGTTCTTGAGCAGGACGATGGACTTCTCAGCTACGGCCTTGGCAATCTGCTGGCATTCCGGCTGGGAGGTCATCTTCGTGTTGGCCACGTCGTCCGGGACGGCCTCGATGGCGTAGCGGACGCGCAGGATCTGGCGGACTTTCTCATCCACGAGCTTCTCGGTGAGGGCGCCCGTGGCGATGGAGTCGATGACCGGCTGGCCGAGGTAGTTGTCGCCCGTCATCTGAACGTTCAGGCCGTGCAGCATGGCGCCCATCGTGCTGTGGGTGCCGCCCCAGTCGGAGACGGTGAAGCCCTTGAAGCCCCACTCGCCGCGGAGGATCTCGTTGAGCAGGTGCTCGTTCTCGGAGCAGTAGTCGCCGTTGACCTTGTTGTAGGCCGGCATCACGCTCATGGCGCCGCCCTCAATGATGGCGCGCTCGAAGGGCTTGAGGTAGATCTCACGCAGGGTGCGCTCGTCCACCTGGGCATCGACACTGCCGCGGTTGGTCTCCTGGTTGTTGACAGCGAAGTGCTTGATACACACGGCTGTGCCCTGATCCTGAACACCCTTGGTGTAGCCCAGGGAAAGGGCGGCGCTGAGGATAGGATCCTCGCTGAGGTATTCGTAGGTGCGGCCGCCGACCGGCAGGCGCTGGATGTTCACGGCCGGGCCGAGGATGACATCCTTGCCGCGCAGGCGGGCCTCGATGCCCATGCCCTTGCCATACTCATAGGCCAGCTCCTCGGACCAGGTCGCCGCGAGGGCGGAGCCGGTCGGGAAGAAGGTGGCGGAATCGAGCTTCCAGCCCGCGGACTGGAAACCGTTGGGGACGCCCTCTTCGCGGATACCGAAAGGACCGTCAGCGTAGTGCATGTCGGCGATGCCGAGACGCTCGACGCCGGCGGAGGACATATTCGTCTTGCTGTGGAGCATGTTGACCTTCTCCTCGAGGGTCATCTGGGCGATGACCGCGTCGATCTTCTTGTCATTGACGGTCAGCTTGTCCTGCGGGGACTTCGGTGCCGTCGTGCAGGCTGCCAGGCAGAGGGCGAGACCTGCGAGATAGGGAATGGGTTTGACCATGGTTGTAGGTTTATATGTTATTTGATGTTTCTTTCCAACGCAAATATAAACAGATTATTCTGAAATAATTTGCCCCCGCGTGTGGGCGGGGGCTATTTTGAACATGCGGGAAACAATATGTACGAAATGACGCTTACTTGAACAGCAGCTGGGCGAAGGTGTTCAGGTAGAGTCGCCAGTTCTTCCAGACGTGGGCGTCGTCGCTCACGTAGAGGGTGTGCTTCATGCCGTTGGCCGTCAAGTGCTGGTCGAGGACGAGGGAGCCCTGGTAGGCCATCGTGTCATCCTTGCCGACACCGATCCAGTACAGCTTGTAGCCGGCCTTCTTAATGCCCTGGAGCTGGGCGTCCAGCTCCTCGCTCTCGCGGATGCCACAGCTGAGCGGGCAGATGTAGCTGAACACGCCCGGGTAGGTGAGGGTCGCGGCGGTGGTGTGGCCGCCACCCATGGACAGGCCCGCGATGGCGCGGCCGTCGGCCTTGGCGATGGTGCGGTACTCCTTGTCAATGAACGGGACGATCTCCTTGACGAGGCTGTTCACGTAGGCGTTCTGGCCCTGGGCGTTTCCGTCGTTGGGCAGTCTGAGGGTCTGGGCGGCACGCTGGGTGGGGTTGCCGTTCGGCATCACGACGATCATCGGCTCGGCAAGCCCTTTTGCGATGAGGTTGTCCAGGATCTGGACGGCGCGGCCCATGGAAGGCCAGGCCTCTTCATCACCGCCGCCACCATGCAGGAGGTAGAGCACCGGATATTTCTTTTTGGCGTTTTTCTCGTAGCCGGCCGGGGTGTAGACGGCCATGCGTCGGCTGATGCCGAGCTGGGCGCTGTCGTACCAGCGGTAGGTGAGGGTGCCGTGCTGGCCCTCGGCCTCGTAGTAGTTCTCGGAGCGCTCGCCCGGGATGAAGAGCATATTGAGGTAGCGGTTGCCGTCGCGCTGGACCTGGTTGTTCAGCGGGTCGTTCACGGACACGCCGTCCACGACGAAGTTGTAGGTGTAGATCTCCGGCTCCGGGGCGTCGATGGTGATCTCCCAAATGCCGTTCGGACCTTTCTGCATATCCTCGACACCCGTCCAGGGATTGGCCATCCAGTTCCCGGACAGCTGCACGCGGGTGGCGTAGTTGGCGTTCAGGCGGAAGGTGACCTTGCCGTCCTTGACTTCAGGGGAGACGATCTGCTGCCCCTGGCCCTGACGGGCGAAGTTGGCCAGTTCCTGGCCGGATGCGGTACCGAAACTCAGCGCTGCGGCCGCGAGAAGGATAACTAACTTTTTCATTATTAATTGGTTTTTGTAAAATGGGTTACAGTTTGACGTTCTTCTTCAGCCGGATGTCGGCCGAGGAAGCACCGATTTGGATTTTGGCTTTCTTGCCCTTGAAAGCGTACGCATGCGCGTCGCTGTCCCAGAGCTTGAGGTCGTCCGCGGGGACGCGGATCTCCACGGTCTGCTGCTCGCCGGCCTTGAGCGCGATGCGCTCGAAACCGCGCAGGCGCTTCGCGGCGTCGTCACCCTTGAAGGTAGCGTAGAGCTGAACGACTTCCTCGCCGTCGCGGCTGCCCGTGTTCTTGAGGTTGAAGCGGAAGACGAAATCGTCTCCGTCGCGGGAGGCCTTCAGGGCGGAGTACTTGAAAGTCGTGTAGCTCAGGCCGTAGCCGAAGGGGAAGATGGGCTTGCCCTTGAAGTACATGTAGGTGCGGCCGTGGCGGATGTCGTAGTCGAGCATGTTCGGAAGGTCCAGGATGTCGCTCACCCAGGTTTGGGTGGTGCGGCCGGCGGGGTTGTAGTCGCCGAAGAGTACGTCCGCGAGGGCATTGCCGAGCTCTTGGCTGCACTGGCTCAGGTGCACGATGGCGGGCACGTGCTGCGCCGTCCAGTTGATGGCGAAGGGGAAGCTGCTGATCAGCGTGACCACGGTGTTGTGGTTGGCCTGCCAGACGACCTTGATCAGGTCTTCGGTCTCGAGCTGCAGGCTGCGGCGGTCCAGGGCCTCGCGGCCGTCACCGGCCACGGTGCCGTAGGCCCACGGCGCCTGGACGTTCTGGGCGTCCCAGTCGGGGCTGGTGGCGGGGTGGTTACCCACGCAGACGATGCAGAGGTCCGCCCACTCGGCGAGCTTCTGCGCGGAACCGTCGGAGTCCCAGCGCTGGAAGCGCACTTCCACGTCGGTGCCTTCCACCTTGGCCCGGATGCCCTCGAGCGGGCTCACGCGATAGGTGGGGAGGGCACCGTACCAGTCCTTCAGGACGGCCTCGGCGCGGTTGCCGAACACGGCGATCTTCTTGACCTTGCTCTTGTCGATCGGCAGGAGCTCGCCCTCGTTCTTGAGCAGGACGACGGACTTCTGCGTCACCAGACGGGCCCTGTCCTTGAACTCCTGGCGCTCCCAGGGAATATCCTCGTCAGAGCCGAACTCCTGCGCGTCGTACGGGCAGGCGGCGTCCATCAGGCCGAGCTTGAGCATGGTGCGCAGATTGCACTTGGTGCGCTCGTTGAGCACCTCGTCGGAGATGAAGCCGGCATCGTAGGCCGTCTTGACCTGCTGGAAATTGGAATCGATGAAACGGGTCAGACCAGCCTCCAGGGCCATCTTGATGGCCGTGTTGATGTCGGGGGCGTAGCCATGCGGCTCGACCATGTAGCGCAGGGCGCCGGCGTCGTCCACGATGGTGCCGTCCATGCCCCACTCGTCACGCAGGATTGTGCCGATGAAGTCGTTCGCGATGCAGGGCACGCCGTTGTAGGCGTTGTAGGCCGTCATCAGCGACTTGGCACCCGCTTTGGCGCCTTTCCAGAAGCCGTAGGCGTAGTAGTCGCGGAAGAGCGCCTCGTCGAAGCGGGAGTCGGTGCCGAAGCGGCCGTCTTCGTTGCTGTTCGCGAGGAAATGCTTCATCAGCGCGGCGCCCCGCCAGTAAGTCGGGTCGTCGCCCTGGATGCCGCGCACTTCAGCGGCCACCAGCTCACCCACGAGGTAGGGATCCTCGCCGAAGCTCTCCTCGGTGCGGCCCCAGCGGGGGTCACGGGCCAGGTCGGCGTTGGGCGCCCAGAGAACCAGCGTCTTGAAGGGCGCGCCGTTGGAGTAGAAGCGCGCTTCGTAGGACATCACATCGCCCACGATGTGCGCCATCTCCCGGTCCCAGGTCTCTCCGATGCCGTAGGCCTGCGGGAAGGCTGTACTGTTGCGGTACTTGGGCGGCGTCCAACCCGGCCAGCGGGGGAAGCCGGCGTTGCCGCCGAGGGCGGGCAGCTCGCTGTCACCGCCGCGCACGATGCCGTGGATGGCTTCCGTGGCGCCGGGCCCGGCGATACCCAGACGCGGTACACCCATGCCGGTGACTGTCGAAATCTTCTCATCGACTGTCATCAGGGACACGGCGTTGTCAAGACGTTCGTCCTCGGAGAGGGCGGGATTCTGGAAGGGATAGGTAAATTCCTGGGCACGGAGCGAGCCGGATGCCACTAGCAACAGGCTGGCGATCAGTAGTGTTATTCGTTTCATGTCGCTAAGTTAAGAAAAAGGGCCGGCCCGTACAAGGCCCGGCCCTGATTCAGGTTCAGGTATTCAACTATTATTCCCAGACGACTTCCTCGACCTTGCTGAAGTCAGCAGAGATCCTGTAGATCTTCGAGAAGTTGTAATAGTTGTTTCCGTTGTAACCGTTGCCGGCCGCAAGCGCCGCGACACGGATGTAGCGATCCTGCTCGTACTTGAACAGCTCGGCATTCGCGGTTGCGCCGGTGTCGATGGACAGGGTCACGGCCTCGCCCGGCTGTGCAGCCGGTTTCTGGCTCCAGGTAGTCCAGTCAAAGGCACCTTCGCGCTTGGCACCGATGTCATCCTTGGCCAGGTTGAAGTAGTTGTAACCCACGAACATCTGCGTGTTTGCGCACAGGGCGACGGTGTTGATGGAGTTGGCCTTCGTGGCGTCTCCCAGCTCCACCTTGAAGGTCGCGAGGATCTTCTTGGTGGCGGCGTCGTAGTGGATATCGTCAACCACGATGCGGCAGAACGGAGTCACGGTAAAGTCCACCGTGTTGGAACCCTTCTTGAGTGTGAAATCAACGTTCTCAGGCTGATAGCAGGGGAGGTTCTTGGTGTCGAGCTTGTAGTCGGCAGCGAATACCAGATTGTTGGTATACTGGCCGTCGAAACGGACCATCCAGTTCTGATCTTCGCTGACCTGCTGTCCGTCTTTGCCCGTCCAGCCCTGCTCGATAACCACCATCGAGCCGATGGTGGTGGTCTTCATGGACCAGGTGCTCCAATCCCAGACGGAGGAAACGGAAGACTCGATACCCATCTTCTCGCCGGTCTTGGCGTCCAGGAACTTACCGGTCACCTGGGCGTTCGGGCCGTCAAAATTGTCCAGCTGGAGTAACTCGCAGGAAGCGAAGAAACCCATGGAAAGGACGAGAGTTATGATAGATGCTAACTTTTTCATGTTTTACTGTTGTTTGTTGTTAGGATCAATGCGGTTCTTCACGTAGTTCGGAATCTGCTGATAGTAGTCATCCGCCTTGAAGTTGAAGAAGCCACTGTAACCCTGCTTGGCCGTCGCGTTGTACGGATAGCAGCGGACGAAGATGTATTGGGCGGTGTCGCCGGAGAGATCCACGATCGGGATCAGGGTGAGCTTCCTGGTGAGCGAGCCTTCTTCGGCGCTGGTAGCACCCTGGGTGATGAAGCCGCGGCGACGGTGGAGGACATGACTCCACTGGTTCTCGAAGGCGAATTCGCACTTCCACTCGTGGAGGACGTTCTCAAGGGTCAGCTCGACGTCATCCTTGAAGCCGGCGCGGTGGCGCACGTCATTCAGGTACTTGGCAGCGAGCATCGCGTTACCCTTGCCGCTCTCGACCACAGCCTCGGCATAGGTGAGGAGGATCTCGGAATAGCGCATGTTGTACCAGGGCGTCTGCGGATTCGGGTTGTTGCCGCTCTCGTCCAGGCCCTTGCGGATCTGGAAGCAGTAGAAGGAACGGTTGGAGTCGTTGACATCCTTGTCCAGTTTGTAGAAGAAGGAGTTCTCGTCGCCGGAACCGCCGTACGGGAAGTACTCGACACCATTCTTGACGACACCGTTGTTGTTGCCGGGATACATGGCGAGCGTGCCGTCCGGCATCACCATACCGCCCTGGTTGTTGATGGTCGTACCGCGGAAGTTGGAACCGGGGTAGCAGACCCAGGCCTGGAAACGGGCGTCCTTCAGTTTGAAGGGCTCGTCAACGGAGTCGTAGTGCTTGTAGTTTCCGATCGTGCCGGCAGTCACCTGCTTCTCGTCGGTGAAATAAGCATTCTCGTCGCCGATGAGCATCGTCTTGATCTTTCCATCCTTGCGGGCACGGGTGTTGGCACCGTCATAGTAGTCGTATTCGTCGGCGAGGTTCAGCGTGACGGAATACGTTCCCTGGAGGTAACCGGTGACGACCTGGTTCGGACCCCAACCCTGGTTACCGTTGCCGGAATCAGAGCTGCCGTTCTTGTAGGAGCGGCCGAAGATGCCTTCCTTGGTGTCGTAGGTCTGGAAGAGGGTGATCAAGTTGCCAACAGCGGCGTCGATGTTGGCAGGTTCGGCACCGGCCAGTTCGTACTTTCCGGAAAGGATGACCGCAGCGGCGGCGTCGATGGCCTGCTGATAGTAGGTGTCAGCATAGGAAGCCTCCATATAGGTGAGCTTCTTCTGGACGGCGATGTAGTTGCTGTTGAGTGGTGCGCGGTCCCAGTACTTGCTCTCGGACGCTGCCCACAGGGCGGCGCGGGCCTTCATGGCCAGAGCGGTGTACTTGGTGGCACGCATAGCCTGGTCCTGACGCTCGGGCATCAGGTCGGCAGCAGCCTGGAATTCGTTGATGACCCAGTCCCAGGACTCCTTCTCGGTGGAGCGGGGGATGTAAAGTGCCTCGCTGTCGATAGGCTCGTTGTCAAGCAAGTGATCCAGGATAGGGATACCGCCGTAGGCACGGACACTGGCGAAGTAGAAGCAGGCGCGGAGGAAACGACCCTCGCCCAGGTAGGCGTTGGCCGTGGCCTCGTCGAGGCGGCCGGCCGCTTTCTCTTGCTCGACCGCCTCCATGAACTTGTGGACGGAACGGATCGTGCTGTAGGACCAGAAGCTGGTAGTTCCGTCACCATAGGACGGCGTAGAGCGGCTGGCATTGGCGAACATCGTGTTCTGATCCGAGCTGGACATGCTCATGTCCGGCAGGTTGGAGTAGAGGTTCGCCAGCAGGGCGAGGAAACCGGAGTTGGAAGCCATCAGGTCTTCGGCCTTCACTTTGCTCAGGTCACCCTCCATGTTGTCGAAGAACTTGTCGCAGGACATCAGTCCGAGGGAAAGTCCGGCAATCAGGATATATCTGAATATCTTTTTCATTGCGATGCAGGATTAGAAGTTGAGGTTGAAACCGAAGGTGTAGGTCCGGTTGATCGGGAAGTCACCACCCTGACGGCCGTTGTCGGTGGCCTCAGGATCAACGTACTTGAGAAGTTTGTTGCAGAAGGTCAGGAGGTTGCCGCCGTTGAAGAACACGCGGGCGCTCTTGATACCCACCTTCTTGAGGAACTTCGGAGACACACGGTAACCGAGCTCGATGGTCTTCAGACGCACGTAGGTGGCGTTGATGTAGTTGTACGGCTGGTTATAGGTATAGGTGGCGTTGTGCGATGCACCGGTCTGGTTCACACGCGCGAGCGCCGGCCAGTAACCCTCAGTCCACTCGGTTGCAGGGTCCCAAGGATCATCGCCATACGTGGCGACGTGGTAAGAATCCGTGTACTGGGAAGGCATGAAGTAGAGGTAACCCGTACCGGCGAAACCGCTCAGGGAGACGCTCTTGTTCTTCATCGCGGCACCGCTGAAGATGAGGTTGAAGTCGAGGTTCTTCCAGCTACCGCCGATGGTCAGACCGAACTGGAGCGGCGGCATGCTGCTGCCCCAGGTGTAATAGACGTCCTCGCCGTCGATGTAGCCGTTACCGTTGCGGTCCTCAATCTTGTACATACCGGGCACGAGGGCACGGTTGCCTTCGCCGCTTCCATTGGTGTCATAGAGCACCTGGCTGGAATTGGTCTCGTTGAGGTTGTGGAAACGCTCGCCGGTCCACTGGTAGATGGAGCCACCCATGTAGCCGTTCCAGCGGTTCAGCGTGCAGTTCTTCCAGTAGTCCATGGAGGACTTGTACTCGCGGGTTTTCTCGGACTCGATGTAGGTCATGCGGTTACGCGTCAGGGAAACCTGACCCTGGATGCGGTAGGAGAAGTCGCCGATGCTGTTGCGGTGGTACAGGGAAAGTTCCAGACCCTGGTTCTCGCTGACGTTCAGGTTCTCCTGCGGGATGCTGATGGCGTAGAAGTCCGGAATGTTGACGCTGCGGGTAGCGGCGATGCCGCTGGTCACGCGACGGAACCAATCGAAGGTACCGCCGAGTTTGCCACGCCACAGTTCGAAGTCCACACCGAAGTCCATCATGCGGACGGTAGCCCAGGTAAGGACGGTGTTGGCGATGGAGTTGTTGGCAAAGCCGGTGCTGTTGGCGCCCTCGTTGAAGACCCAGGAACCGCTCTTGCCATAACCGTTGATGTAAGCGTACGGGCTGCCCTGGATGGAACCGGTGCGGCCGTCAGACCAGCGGAACTTGAGGTTGTTCACGAACGGGAGAGCGCTCTTGAACCACTTCTCCTCGGAGATACGCCAACCCAGGGAGTAGGACGGGAACAGCGACCAGCGCTTGCCCTTCATGAACTGGTAGTTACCATCGTAACGGGCCATGAGCTCGACGATGTACTTGCCGTCGTAGTTGTAGTTCAAACGGCCGATGTAGCCGGCGGTACGGGTGTTCGTGCGGCCGCCTTCGTTGGTGGCAGTGGTGGAGTCGCCCTGGTCGAGGATGTCGTGCGTATAGACGAACTCATCCAGGGACGGACCGTAGCGGCGGGAAGCCTGCAGACGGGAGGTCTTGATGTCGGTGAGCTCGGCACCCAGCATCGCGGAGACGTTGTGCTTGCCGAAGCTGTGGTCGTACTGGGCCTGGAAACGGCCGTACAGACGGGCGTTGTCGTTCACGAGCTCGACGTATTCGGTCTCGTTGCGGACCTGCATCGTAGAGTTGGTGGTATCCGTCCAGTAGTCGTAGAGCTGGAAGTTCTTGACCAGCGTACGCTGCTTGTTGGTGGAGTAATCATAAGCGCCGTTGGCAGACAGGCGGAGGCCCGGGAGCCAGGGGGCGACATAGGTGAGATCAATGGTGTTGTTGAAGTTCTTGCTGTCGGTCTTGGTGTAACCGGAGGTGTTGGTGTCCAGCAGGGCGGCCGGGTTCATCTGCTCGTTCACATTGGAGTAGTGGAGCGGATTGTCCTTGGTGTGCACGCCCACGTTGGGCTCGGAAGCAAGAATATAATAGAAGATGTTCCATTCCTGGTCGTAGGAACCCATACCCAGGTTGTTGCTCTGGCGGATAGCCGAGGTGTAACGCATGGTGAGGTTCTTGGTGAGGTTGACGGAGATGTTGGCGTTCATGTTGTAACGCTTGTAACCGAAGGTGTCACCCTTGAGGATGGAGTTGTCCTCGGCATAACCGACACCGAAATAGTAGTTGATCGTGTCGGTGCCGCCGGACAGGGAGGCGTTGTACTGCTGGTTCACGGCGAAAGTCTTGTAACACTCCTTGTACCAGTCAGTGTAAACGAGGTTCGGATCGCCGTTCTCATAGCCGGCGATGGTCTCATCGGACCAGCGGTGACCCATCTTGGCGACATCGGCCATCGCGTTGTCCCATTTCATGAAGGAAGTCCAGCTCTCCACGTTGCGCGGGATGTTCGGCTGGGCCAGGTTGACGGAAGCGGTGAAACTGACGGACGGCTTCTTGGCTTCGCCCTTCTTGGTGGTGATGAGGATGACGCCGTTCTCGGCACCGAGGCCGTAGATGGTGGCGGAGGCATCCTTCAGCACGGAAATACTCTCGATGTCATCCGGGTTGAGCTCCTGGAGGACGGAGATATCGTTGTAAGACTCGAGCTGACGGGCGTTGTTGCTCCAGCTGCGGGTGTTCTTGCGCTGGCGGGTAACGCTACGCACAACACCATCCACGACGATCATCGGGTTGCCATAACCACGGATGCTGAGGTCAGAGTTGAACTGACCCGGCTTGCCGCTGTTCTGGGTGATCTGCAGACCGGGGATCTTGCCCTGGAGAGCGTCAACGCCGTTGGCCGTACGGGTGGCGGCGATGTCTTCGGAACGGATCTGGCTGATGGAGCCCGTCAGGGACTCACGCTTCTGCACACCGTAACCGACGACGACGGACTCGTTGAGGAGCTCGGCGTCCTCGATGAGGACAATGTTCATCTTCGGCGTAGCCTTGACCTTACGGGTCTCGTAGCCGATGGAAGAGATCTCAAGGATGGCACCGCTGGGGACGTCGATTTCGAAATTACCGTCCAGGTCCGTGGCCGTACCGGTACTCGTTCCCGAGACCATGACAGCCGCTCCCATGACAGGCAACTTCTCGGTGTCGGTCACGACGCCGGTCACCTTGATGTTCTGGGCGGACAGCATCGAAGCGCCGAGGACGAGGCCTGCGAACACCACGAAGAGCCGCTTGAGCAGATTGTTGGTTTTCATCATTGTGAATGCTTGGTTAGATAAATAGGTAGATTGATATATATGGTTTAAGGATTCTACCAGACCAGGCGGACTACTTCTTGAACAGCATCGGAGCGAAGGTGTTCAGGTAGAGGCGCCAGTTGGCCCACACGTGACCGCCGTCGGAGACGTAGAAGATGTGGTCCAGGCCCTGCTCGGTGAGGGTCTTGTCCAGCGTCTTGGAGCCTTCGAAGAGGAAGTCGGTGTTGCCGCAGGCAAGGAAGTAAAGCTTTACGCCGGCCTTCTTGAGAGCCGCGATCTGCTCCGGGGTGGCGCTGCCTGCAGCGGACAGCGGGCAGATGTAGTCGAAGAGCTGCGGGTAGAGGATGGAAGCGGTGATGGTGTGGCCGCCGCCCATGGACAGACCGGCGATGGCGCGGGCTTCCGGCTTCGCGATGGCGCGGAAATTCTTCTCAATGAAGGGAACGATTTCCTCGCAGAGGGACACCACGTAGCTGTTCATCGCGCGGTTGCGCTCTGCCTCGGGCATGTTCGCGAACTGCTCCTGCATCTTGCGCCAGTCGGGCTGCGGGGCGGTCGGGATGTTGAGGGTCACGGCAGCCTGCTGGTTGGCGTTGCCGTTCGGCATCACCACGATCATCGGCTCGGCGAGGCCCTTCTCGATGAGGTTGTCGAGGATCTGGGCGGTACGGCCCATGGAGGTCCAGGCTTCCTCGTCGCCACCCGCACCGTGCAGGAGGTAAAGGACAGGATATTTCTTCTTGGGGTTGGCCTCGTAGCCGTACGGGGTGTAGACGGTCAGACGGCGGTTGATGCCGAGGACCTTGCTGTCATACCATGGATGGCTGACGGTACCGCGGTGCTGGGCCTCCGTGTAGTTCTCGGTACGCTCGCCGGGGACGATGAGCATGTTGAGGAAACGGGTGCCGTCGCGCTGCACGAGGATGTTCTGGGGATCATTCACCGCCACGCCGTCCACGACGAAGTTGTAGGTGTAGATCTCCGGGGAGGGAAGGGCGATCTTGACGGACCAGACGTTGTTCGCGCCGCGGAACATGTCGATGGTGTCGCCGTAAGGATTCGGCATCCAGGAGCCGGAGAGCTTCACGACAGTCGCATAGTCGGCACGGAAACGGAAGGTAACGCTGTCACCCTGGATCTCAGGGGAAACGACGGGAGCCATGCGGCCGCCGAAGTTGAAATTGGCCAGTTCCTGGGCGTTCGCGGAGGCGAAGGCGGCCAGGCAGATGGAAAGGATAGTGATAATGCGTTTCATTATGTTGAAAGATTTATGGGTTGTTAGTTCAGTTTAATGGTTCTTGAGCCTGTTATGGCGAATACAAAAATATGGATTAATCAACCCAAGCATATTTTCGTCCGTTCAATTGTTTTTCTATGTGTGGACGCTGTCTCGTTTATGTGTTCAATTGTTTTCAACTATGTTCAAAAGACAAGAGAAACGGATGCGTGGCGAACCACGCATCCGTTTCAGGGATAATGAGTTATGTTATGTGGTTATTTGAAAAGCGTCGGTGCGAACTTCTCCAGGTCGGCGCGCCAGGTGGCCCAGCTGTGGCCGGCCTGTGCGTTCTCCATATAGTCGAACTTCAGACCGAGATCCTGCAGGAATTTGCGCGTGTTCGCGCAATTCTGATAGGCGATGTCGGTCGGACCGCCCTGTGTGAAGACGAAGGCCTTGTAGGTCTTGTTGATCTTCGCGACCTTGGCGGCGATGTCCAGGCGCTTCGCCTCTTCGTTGAGGTCGGAGCCCGGCATCAGGCTGGAGGAAAGGACCCAGGCGTAGGAGAACAGGTCCGGGTTGCCGAACACGACCTCCATCGTCTCCATGCCGCCCATGGACAGGCCGGCGACGGCGCGCGCCTCGCGCTTCGCGATCACGCGGTAGTTGCTCTCCACGAAGGGAATGATGGAACGGAGCATGTCGTCAGCGAACGGCGGGACCTCGTTGGGCACGCCCTCGATGGTGCCGTTCGGCATCACCACGATCATCGGGACGATCTTTCCCTCGGCGAGGAGGTTGTCGAGGATCCAGCCCGCGGCGCCCACCGTCGGCCAGGAGGCGTCATTGTCGCCGCCGCCGTGGATGAGGTAGAGCACGGGGAGTTTCTGCTTGCCATTCTCATAGCCGGCCGGTGTCCAGACGTGCATGCGGCGCATCTGGCCGAGGGTCTCGGACCAGTACCAGCGCTGCGCCACCGCACCGTGCGGCACGTCTTTGACGTAGCCCTTGCCGACGGTCAGCAGCGCGGCGCTGTCGCCCGCTTGCGGGCTCTTGGGGTCCTGGACTTTGACACCGTCGATGACAAAGCTATAGCGGAATACACCGTCCCCCAGGCCGTTGGCGACGCCTTTCCAGACACCGTTCGGGGTTTCGCGGAAGAAGACGGGCTTGTCCCACGGCAGGTCACCGGTCACGGAGACGGTGCGGGCCTTGGGGGCATAGACCTGGAAGATGACGCGGCCGTCCGGCGTCACGACGGTGGAGTGGAGCGTGTCGGCCGGGGTGGGGCGTCCCCACTGCGCGAAGAGGGGGGGAGGGAGCAGCACAGGGCTGCGAGCAGAAGCAATTTCTTCATATTCTTGTGGTTTTAAAACTGATCAATCATCCAGCGCATGACGCTGCCTTCGGAGTAGTCGTCCAGGAGCGGCACCCAGGAGAAGTGGGCGAGCATCACGGGCAGGCCGTAGGCGGCCATATCCTCGTCGGAATAGACGCGCAGGCGGTCCTGCGTGGCGCCCAGGCGCTTGCGCGCCTCAATATAGGAGTAAGAGCTCGCGATCTTGCAGGTCTGGTCGGAGGAGGCGTGTACGAAGTGCATCGGGAGCTTAACGAAGGCCTCCGTGTCCATCGGAGTGGGGACCATGTCTGTGCCGTTCCACTTATAGACATTGCCCTGGAAGGCCTTGACGAGGTCGTCCGCGAACTGACCCTCGTATTTCTCCTTCACCTGGTGGATGGGCACGATGGGGTCCATCGGGCAGCAGGGAATGGCGGCCTTGAAGCGCTCGGGGAACTGCATCATGAAGCGCATCGTGCAGCCGCCGCCGCTGGAGGCGCCGGCGCAGAAGAGGCGGGAGCCGTCCACCTTCCCTTCTTCGATGAGCGTGTCGATGAATGCCATCTGGAGGGCGTTGTTGCGGTCGATCAGCTCAATCTTCTCGGGGAAGAGGGAAGCGCTGTAGGAGTAATTGGGGTTCGCCAGGGCGAAGACCAGCGCAGCGCAGGGGATGCCCTCGGTGGCGAGGGACACCAGACACCGGTTGGCCGTCGCGACGGTCATCAGGTCCTTGTCATATTCGCCGCCGCCGATCTGCCAGACCATCAGCGGGACGTTCGGAATCACGTTGCCTTCGGCGTCCTTCGGCAGATGCAGCATGTACTCGCGGGTGAGACCCGCGAAGGTGAAGCTGCCGGTGATGCAGTCGTCGAGCACGGCGATGTGCTGCTCGGTGGCCGTAGCTGCCGTGGCGGTCAGCGCGGAATCTACGCTGGAGCGCAGCTCCCAGGGGATCTGCTTCGTCCAGCCTTCGCGCATGCCGGTGTAGTTGAAGGGCGTGGCGTCAATGCGCAGCTTGTTGCCCTTGCGGGTGAGCACGAGGCCGTCCTCGTCGTAGGCGGCGGGAGCCTGGCCGGTCTTCACGTCGATGAAGCCGCCGGCGGCGTTGCCGGTGAGGTCGAAGTCGGCGGCGCTCAGGCCGCGCAGGGAAGCCGGGTTGGCCACGGTGAATTCCACCGCGTCCACCAGCAGGCTGACATCGCCGACGTGCGTATATACGTCGGTGCGTTCCACGATGGCCTGCGGCCGGCCGCAGGCGATGGCCGTCAGGGTGACGGCCGCATAGAGGAGGATTCTTTTCATATCGGTTTTTATTCAGTGTCGTTGGACTATCAAAAATATATAATGACGCGCGAGCGCGCAAGCGCATAGAACAGGCATGCATAAGTTTGAACAGGCAGAAAAATAATTTACCCGGGGAATCCGTATTTTTGCAAAGAACCAATTCGTACAGAATCCATGAAACGTATCTTTTCCCTTCTCGCCGTCCTGACGGCGGCATTTGCCTGGCCCGCCGCCGCGCAGCAGGCCCTGGGCCCGGGCACCGGCATCGTCTCTCCCGAGATCAACCCCGACCACAGCGTCACCTTCCGTCTCTTCGCCCTCAAGGCCGTGACCGTGCGGCTGACCGGCGACTTCCTGCCGCCGCAGCGCATCGAGTACGAGGCTGACGGCCGCAAGCAGGTCTATGAGGCGCCGGGTGCCGTTGATATGCGCGAGGGCCGCGACGGCATCTGGACCTACACCAGCGCCCCGCTGAAGGGCGAGCTCTACTCCTACAGCTTCGTGGTGGATGGGCAGAAGTGGATGGATCCTTCCAATATCTACCAGAACCGCGACATCGCCACCTGGACCAACATCTTCACCATCAGCGCGGAGCAGGGCGACGCGGGCTGGTACTACGAGGTGCACGACACCCCGCACGGGTCGCTCTCGCACGTCTGGTACGACAGCCCGACGCTTGGGATGAAGCGCCGCCTGACGGTCTATACCCCGGCGGGCTATGAAGACAGCCCCAAGGCGAAATATCCGGTGCTTTACCTGCTGCACGGCTCCGGTGGCGACGAGGATGCCTGGTCCGACCTCGGCCGCACGGCCCAGATCCTGGACAACCTCATTGCTGAGGGTAAGGCCAAACCGATGATCGTGGTGATGCCGAACGGCGTCTATTTCAACCAGGCTGCGCCCGGCGCCGCCGTCAATATGTTCCAGCCCACGATGACCAACAGCCGCTCCCAGTCCACCGTCGAGATTGAGGAGAGCTTCCCTGATGTGATGAACTTCATTGAGAAGCACTACCACGTGGCGAAGGGCGCTGCGAACACGGCCGTGGCCGGCCTGTCGATGGGCGGCCGCCAGTCCGTACAGCTGTCGCTTCGCTATCCCAAGCGCTTCGGCTACGTGGGAATGTTCTCCGGCGCTGCGATGCCGGAAGGCAACGAGGCGGCCATTGCCGCGGTGTTCGCGGCCCAGCCCAAGCTCTGGTGGATCGGCGTCGGCAAGGATGACGGTGTGCGCGTGTCGTCGCTGGCCCTGAAGGACTATTGCGACGCCCACGGCTACCCCGTCACCTACTATGAGTCCGACGGCGGCCACATCTGGCGCAACTGGCGCGTGTACCTTACCGTCTTTGCCCAGAAACTCTTCCGCTAGTCCGCTGTTTCCTGCTGTTACTGCCGCTTCGCGCGGGCGCGGCGGTTGAGTTCAGCCTGGAAGGCCTGGGCGTTGCGGTTGTGCTCGGAGAGCGTTTTCGCGAAGACGTGCGTGCCGGAGAAGTCCGGATTCGCACAGAAATAGAGGTTGCCGGCACCCCAGGTGCCGCCGAAGTCAGGATTCAGCACGGCTTCGAGCGCAGCGCGCGTGGGCACGCAGATGGGCCCCGGCGGCAGGCCGGTGTGCTTGTATGTATTGTACGCGGAATCCACTTCCAGATGCTTCAAGAGTATTCGATTCAGCTGATAATCAAAGCAGAAAGCCACGGTCGGATCGGCCTGCAGGGGCATCCCGACCTTGAGGCGGTTCAGATAGACCCCGGCAATCTTGGGCATCTCGTTCTCGTTGTTGGACTCGGCCGTGACGATGGAGGCCAGCACGGAGACCTGCTGGCGGCTCAGTCGCAGATGCTTCGCCTTGGCGTCGCGCTCCTCGGTCCAGTAGGCATCCCAGGCAGCCTTCTGCTTGGCGTAGAGGTCCGCCATCGAGGCAGTCCAGTAGATATCGAAGGTGTCGGGGGTCAACAAAGAAAAGACATTGCGCGGCGTGAAGCCGTATTCGGCGAGCAGCCGCTCGTTGTTCAGGGCCTGGTGGACCGTCGCGGAGTCCAGCAGGAGCTGGCTTGCGATCTTGGCGGCGATGTTGCTCTTGACGCGCAGATTCCCCGTCAGGGAGAGGCGCACCGGCGTTTGCCAGCCGTTGTTGAGCATGCGCGCCACATAGACGCTCGCGTCGCCCGGCGAGACGGTGTAGTGGCCGGGCGTGAGGTACTGCGCCACCTGCTTGGCCTTGAAACAGCGCTCCAGGCTCGCGCGGTTGCGCACCTGCGCCTTGTCGGCGATCTCGTCCAGTACCTGGTCGGCCGTCGCCTCCGGATAGACGTAGATCTCCGCCTGCCGGCGGAAATTGGGCAGCTTGTTGTCCTGCAGCCAGTTCCAACCGAGCAGGGCGCCGATGGCCAGCACGGCCAGCACCGCGAGAATGATAGGGATCTTTTTCATACGGAACACAAAGATAGCAAAAACATTTGGACAAGAAGATAAGCCGATTTCGGCGAAAAAGACGATATTTGCTGAAACTGACAACTCTGCTATCCATGTATATGACACGAAAACTCTTCCTGCTTCTTGCCCTGCCCCTGCTGGCCGCCTGCGGTCCGAAGTGGCACGAAACCGAGGCCGACGGCTATCGGCTCATCATTCAGCGGGGCGGCCCCACGCTCGGCGTCAGCTCCGCTCCCATTCTCGAAGACGGCGGATACGCCTTCAAGGACCTGAACCGCAACGGTGCGCTGGACATCTATGAAGACTGGCGCCAGTCCGCGCTCGCCCGCGCGAAGGACCTGGCCACGCAGCTCAGCATCGAAGAAATCGCCGGCCTGATGCTCTACAGCGGACATCAGAGCATTCCCGGCTCGTCCTACGGCTTCGGCGGCGCCACCTACGGCGGCAAGTCGCTCGCGGAGAGCGGTGCGAAGAGCTGGGACCTCACCGACCAGCAGCGCCAATTTCTCGAAGAGGACAACCTGCGCGCCGTGCTCGTGACCACGGTCGAGAGCCCGGAAGTCGCGGCCCGCTGGAACAACAACGTCCAGGCCTTCGTCGAGGCCCTGGGCCACGGCATCCCGGCCAACAACTCCTCCGACCCGCGCAACGAGCCCTCCGCCACGGCCGAGTTCAACATGGGCTCCGGCGGCCGCATCTCACAGTGGCCCACGCCCCTCGGCCTCGCCGCTACCTTCGATCCGGCGATCGTCGAACAGTTCGGCCGGACCGCTTCTGAAGAATACCGCGCACTCGGCATCGCCACGGCCCTCAGCCCGCAGATCGACCTGGCCACGGAGCCGCGCTGGAGCCGCTTCAACGGCACTTTCGGCGAGGATCCCGAGCTGGACATCGCCATGGCCCGTGCCTACGTGGACGGTTTCCAGACCACCGACGGCAGCGCTGACGGCTGGGGCAGCCAGAGCGTCAACGCGATGGTGAAGCACTGGCCCTCCGGCGGCCCGGAGGAAGGCGGTCGTGACGCGCACTTCAACTACGGCAAGTACGCCGTCTATCCTGGTGGTGCCTTCGCCACGCACCTGCGGCCCTTTACGGAGGGTGCCTTCCAGCTCGCCGGCGGCACGAAAACCGCTTCCGCGGTGATGCCCTACTATACGATCTCCTACGGCGTGGACCCGTCCGGCGCCAACGCCGGCAACAGCTACAGCCGCTACATCATCTCTGACCTGCTGCGCGACAAATATCGTTTCGACGGCGTGGTTTGCACCGACTGGAACATCACCTACGACAACGCCGCCATCGAATCCTTCGACGGCAAGTGCTGGGGGATGGAGACGCTCTCCGTCGCCCAGCGCCACTTCGAAGTCATCAAGGCCGGCGTGGACCAGTTCGGCGGCAACAACGACAAGGGCCCCGTCCTGGAGGCCTACCGGATGTGGGTCGAGGAATTCGGCGAAGCGAGCGCACGCGAGCGCTTTGAGGCCTCGGCCGTGCGCCTGCTGATGAACTCCTTCCGCACCGGGCTCTTCGAGAACCCGTACACGGATCCTGCCTGGGCGACGAGCGTCGTGGGCAATCCGGCGTTCATGCTCTGGGGCTACGAGGCGCAGCAGAAGTCCGTGGTGATGCTGAAGAACCACGGGAACGTGCTGCCGCAGCAAAGTGCCAAAGTCTATGTCCCGCAGCGCCTGTATCCCCAAAGCTTCGGGATGTTCGGACTCCAGAGCGGACCCGCTGCGCACTGGGACTGGCCTATCGACAAGGAGCTGGTCGAGAAATATTCCGAATGGGCCGCGAGTCCGGAAGAAGCCGACTTTGCGCTCGTGATCATTCAGGAGCCCTCCTCGGGATCCGGTTATGACGTGAACGACCGCAAGAAGGGCGGCAACGGCTATGTGCCTATCTCTTTACAGTACAGGCCCTACACGGCCGAATTCGCGCGGACGGAATCCATCGCCGGCGGTGATCCCAAGGAGTCCTTCACGAACCGTTCTTATAAAGGGAAGAAGGTCACGACTGCGAATGAAAGCGACCTGGACCTCGTGATTGAGACCAAGCGGAAGATGGGCGACAAGCCCGTCGTGGTGGTCGTGAACGCGACCCGGCCGCTGGTCCTCTCGGAGCTGGAACCGTATGCCGACGCCATCCTTCTCACGTTCGGTGTCCAGAACCAGGTGGTCCTGGATATCATTGGCGGCACGGTGGAGCCCTCCGGCCTGCTGCCGATGCAGCTGCCTGCCGATATGCGCACCGTCGAGGAGCAGTGCGAGGACGTGCCGCGCGATATGCGGCCCTACGTCGATGCCGACGGCCACGCCTACGACTTCGCCTACGGTCTCAATTGGTCCGGTGTCATCGCCGATGAGCGCGTCGCCCGCTTCAAATAACGTTACTGCGTGGACGGCAAGTCGCTGATCCACAGATAGATATCGAAATGACTCTGGCTTTTTGGGCTAGAGTCATTTCCGTAAAATATTGTTAGTAAGCATGTTGCTGTCCACGCGGGCGGCGGGGCGGGGTGAGAGAGATGTAGATATGGAGGCCGGAAGGGGATACAACGAAAAAGGGGAAGCGTTTCCGCTTCCCCTTGTCGGGATGATCTGACTCGAACAGACGACCCCTACGTCCCGAACGTAGTGCGCTAGCCAACTGCGCTACATCCCGATTTCTCGTTACTTTGCCGCGATTGCTGCGTTCAACTTCGTCGCTCAGTCAGTCACAATCCTTAGATTGCTCCTTCCTTCGCTCCTCGTTTCGCTTGCACTCATCGGCAAACTAACTTCGAAATTCTTCTCGTTGTTCCGGCGTAGCATTGCTGCGTTCAACCGGGAATCAACTTCGAATTCTTAAAATTACAATCTTGTCAAAATAGTGTCCGGAAAACCGGGACACAAAATTACAACAAAAACTGCGATTAAGCAAGCTTATTGATGTAAACTGCAATGCCACTCTTAAGATTGGAGGCCTTGTTCTTGTGGATCAGGCCGATCTTCGCGAGTTTGTCGATCATCGCATAAACCTTGGGGGCGTTGGCCTCGGCCGTAGCCTTGTCGGAGGTGTTGCGGATGTCGCGGATAGCATTACGGGTGGTCTTTGCATAATAACGATTATGCATTCTGTGCCTTTCGCTCTGGCGATCGGCCTTCTTTGCGGATGCTGTATTTGCCATTGTTTTTATTTTTTAATATTTGGTAGTGGGTAGGAGAATCGAACTCCTATTGCAAGAATGAAAATCTTGAGTACTAGCCGTTATACGAACCCACCAAACTCATCCCAAAGCGCTATCCGCCAAATTGGGACTGCAAAGATAGAAAAATTTTTGGACTTGACAAATTAATTTGTCGCATTTTCTTCGTCCTCGGCCGGCTTCTTCCACTCCCAGGAGTAGAGCAGCGACTCGACCTGGCGCAGGTACTGACGCTTGTCGAATTTCGGCGCATAGACCCAGGCCTCGGCTACGAGGATCTCGCTGCCGTCGGGGCTGTAGAAGGAGTGGGAGACGAACGGGCCGCCCATGAAGTCGTTCTGGACCTCCCACATGCCGCGCACCTGCGCGAAATCACGGCCCCGGTACTTGAGGAATTCGAGGGTCGTCGGGAAGAAGTCGCTGGTAGTCATGTACGTGCCGTCGAACATGCCGGGGACGTTCTCCTGGAGCATGGCGTTGCGGTGGGCGAGGATCTTCTCCATCGTGAAAGGATCGTCCTCGGCCGGATAACGGTAGATGAATACATCCTGGTACGCCTGCTTGTCGTCAGCGATCCAGGCGAAGGTGTCCGAAGCCTTGCGCAGTTTGTAGCCGGTAGGGAAGTGCGGTGCGCCGCCGAAGATGTCCGCGAGCTGCGGATAGAGGGCGGGCTCCTCGTAGCGCAGGGTGTTGCGGATCACGCGGTCGCGCTCCGCCTGTTCGAGGGCGCTGACGATCATCGGGCCCTTTTCTTTCAGGATTTCAGAAGCCGCGGCGGTGTCCGGGGCGTTGATCTGGATGGCGCACTGCGGCGCGGCCCAGACATCGTGGCGGAAGATGACGCCGGTGGTGTCGAGCTGGGGATTCACCTGGAAGAGCACGATGTTCCGGTGGTACTTGAACAGGTCGCCGAACGCGGACGGAATCACGTTCACAAGGGTGTAGAGGGGCTCTTTCTGCGCCAGCCAGGGGCAGTCGCAGGCCAGCAGGTCGCGCACGTCACTGCCGAGGGTGTCTTCCCAGTCGGCCTTCTCCATGACGACAATCACTTCGCCCGCCTTGCCGCTGACGCTTGGCAGCAGGCTCTTGGTGCTCTTGCAGCCGGCCAGGGTCAGGACGGCGGCGAGCACGAGAAGCAGCTTCTTGCTTGTTTTCATATCTCCTTGAAAATTAGTGTATCAATCTTGCAATATCGTTGCCGAACGCGAGGAACATCAGCGCGAAGATCAGTACCATGCCGATGAGCTGCGCGGCGACGAGGAATTTCTGTCCGGGCTTGCGGCCCGAGACGATCTCGTAGAGGGTGAACAGGATGTGTCCGCCGTCCAGTCCCGGGATGGGAAGGAGGTTCATCACGCCGAGCATGATGGACAGCAGCGCGAGGATGTTCAGGAAACGGAACCAGTCCCAGGTTTCGGGAAAGACCTGCCCGATGGCGATGAAGCTGCCGACGCTCTTGTAGGCGCCGGTGGACGGCCGCGCGAGCAGGCGCAGGTCGTCCAGGTAGCCGCCGATCGAGCTGCCAGCCTCCCGCCAGCCGGCGGGAATGGCCTCCAGGAGATTGTAGTGGCGCGTCTTGACGCCGGGCATCTGCATGAACACGCCGATGCGGCCGGTGCTGTCCACGCGGACCGGCAGGCCGAGCGTGTCGGCGCCGCGGATCACGGAGGCGTCGATCTCCTGCGAGCGGTACTCCGCGAGCACGGCGCGGGAATCCTGGACATACTGTACGGCCCGCCCGTCGAAGGCGACGATGCGGTCGCCCCGGACCAGGTCCGCGCCGGCGTTCAGTCCGCCCGCCATCACGGAATCAATGACGAATGGCACCGCCAGGTCGAACATCATCGGGTCGCTGAGCACGTCGCCGATGCGCGCCTGGTCGATGTAGATGTCGAGCGTGTCGGCACCGCGCAGGACCGTGGCCTTGTGCACACCGCGGCGGGCGAGGTCGGCCTGCAGCATCCCGAAATTCTCGGGCTCGTAGTCGTCGAAGCGAAGGATCTCGTCGCCGGTGCGGAAGCCCATCTCGTAGGCAAGCTCGTCCACGTAGATCTGGTTGCCGCGGTTCTCGATATAGGATTCGCCCCAGATCGCCATGATGGCGATGTAGGTGAGAATGGCAAAAATGAAATTATTGATCACGCCGCCGGCCATCACCAGCAGGCGCTGCCAGGCCGGCTTCGTGCGGAACTCCCAGGGTTGGGGATCCTGCTTCAGCTGCTCGAGGTCCAGCGACTCGTCGATCATGCCGGCGATCTTGCAGTAGCCGCCGAAGGGCAGCCAGCCGATGCCGAACTCCGTGCCGCCCCAGTGCCAGCGCGCGAGCGCCTTGCCGCCCAGGTCGAAGAAGAGGTAGAACTTTTCCACGCGGATACCGAACGCGCGCGCCCACAGAAAATGACCGAACTCATGGATAATGATGAGCACGGACAGGGCGAGGATGACTTGCAGTGTCTTAATGAATATAACCATCGGCGATCGCGGCGACTTCGCTATTGGTGGCGAAAATGTCGTCGAGCGTAGGGTCTGCTACAAAATTCAGGCCCGCGAGTGCTTTTTCACCGATCTTGGCGATATCATAGAAGGAAATCAGGTCCTTGAGGTAGGCGGCCACCGCCACTTCGTTGGCGGCGTTGAGGGCGCAGGCCGCGTTTCCGCCGCGGTGGAGCGCCTCGAAAGCGAGTCCCAGGCAGGGGAAGCGGTTGGTGTCGGGGGCCTCGAAGGAGAGGCCGCCGAGCGTCGAGAAATCGAGTTTCTTGTTGCCCACCGTCAGGCGCTGGGGGAAGCTCAGTGCGAAGCCGATGGGCTCGCGCATGTCCGGGCAGCCGAGCTGCGCGATCACGGCCCCGTCCACGAACTCGACCATCGAGTGGATGATCGACTCAGGGTGCACGACGACGTTGATCTGCTCGGGCTTAAGGTCGAAGAGCCACTTGGCCTCGATCACCTCGAAGCCTTTGTTCATCATGGTGGCGGAGTCGATGGTGACCTTGTTGCCCATGTTCCAGTTGGGGTGCTTGAGGGCCTGCGCGGCGGAGGCGCCGGCAATCTTCTTGCGCTCCCAGGTGCGGAACGGGCCGCCGGAGGCGGTCAGGTGTACGCGCTCTACGGGGTTATCGCCCGCGGCGAGCAGGCACTGGAAGATGGCGGAATGCTCCGAATCGACGGGCAGGATCACGCCTCCGTGCTCGCTGGCGATCCTTTTGACCAGGGAGCCGGCGGCGACGAGCGTCTCCTTGTTCGCAAGGGCGACGATCTTGCCGGCTTCCAGGGCCGCCAGCGTCGGCCGCAGGCCGCTGAAGCCGACCATCGCGCCCACGACGATGTCCACGCCGTCCATCCGGACCAGGTCGCACAGGCTGTCCACGCCCGCCCATACCTTGGTGCCGAGGGGCTGCAGCGCGTCCGCCACGTCCTGGTAGCGCGCCTCGTTGCAGATGACGACGTGGGGCACGTCGAATTCGACGGCCTGCGCGATCAGCAGACCGACGCTGCTGCGGGCGGAGATGAGGACGACCTCGAACAGGTCGCGGTGCTGGCGGATGACGTCCAGCGTCTGGGTGCCGATGGATCCGGTGGATCCGAGTATGGCAATTTTCCTTTTCACTTAGAAGCTGATGTATCGGGTCGGGTCGAGGCTCTGGCCGTTCTGCCAGAGTTCGAAGTGCAGGTGTTCGGCGCCGGGCTGACCGGACATGCCGCCGACCAGGGCGATCGGGGTGCCGGCCTTGACTGCGTCGCCGGAGCTGCACAGTAGTTTTTGGTTATTAGAATAGACGCTCAGCAGGTTTTCGCGATGCTGGACGATGATGACGTAGCCGGTCTCGGCGTCCCAGCCGGTGAAGATGACGGTGCCGTCCAGCACCGCACTGACCACCGTCCCCGTAGGGGCGGCGATATCGATGGCGGGATGGCTCACGCGGTCGTATTCCGTGGCCACGACGCCCTTCAGCGGAGCGAAGAAATGGATACCCTCGATGGGCAGGTCGCGTGCCGCCTGGGTGCTCACGCCGAACTGCTCCTCCTTCTGCACGGTCTCGCGCAGGAGGGAGTCCCGGCTGGCGAGCTCCTCGGCGCTCTTCTGGGAGAGGTACGTGGCCGTGGCGTTGTGTACGAGGCTGTCGAAGTCGATGGTTTGCTCGCCGGTGAGCACACGGCTGAGGCTCTCGGCGTAGAGGTTCCAGCGGGCGACGGCGTTCTCCAGGGAGTCGATTTTGATGGCATTGGCCACGGCCTCGCGGCGCGAGTGGGCGTTCGGGTAGCCGGGAATGATGGTGCGCAGCGGGGTGATGGCGAACAGCAGGTACGCCACGAGCAGCAGCGCGAGCACGGCCGTGATGATGCCGTAGATCAGCTGCGGCCGGTTGAACCGGATCGAGCGGAGCGACTCGTGGGTCTCATTGTCCACGAGCGACAGCCTGAACTGGCGCGTGCGGTGATCCGGATTTTGTCTTCCCATACTTTTGATGTAACTTTGCGGTGATGAACAGAACCATCGGAATAGACTATGGACGCGCCAGGGTCGGAGTCGCTGTCAGCGACCCGCTGGGCATCTTTGCCTCTCCGCTCGAGACTGTTCCGGCTGCAAAGATAATAGAATATCTGCAAAAGTATGCCGTTTCCGAGACGGTTGTGCGTTTTGTCGTGGGTTGGCCGCTCAATCTCAACGGCGCGCCCGCCGAGGCGGCGGCGGATGTGGAGGTCTTCCTGAAGCGCCTGCGCAAGGCCTTCCCGGAAGTGCCCGTAGAGCTTGAAGATGAACGATTTACCTCTGTGCTCGCGCACCGGGCGATGATCGACGGGGGCATGAAGAAAAGCGACCGGCGGGACAAAGCCTCCGTGGACAAGATCAGCGCCGCCATCATCCTGCAGAGTTATTTGGACAAAAAGAAATGATTCAACCTATCTATTTATATGGCTCGGAAGTGCTGCGCAAGGTCGCAGCGCCGGCCGACCTCACCGACCGGGACGGCCTGAAGTCCCTGGTCCAGGACCTTTGGGATACCCTTGAGAAATCCGACGGCTGCGGCCTCGCCGCGCCGCAGATCGGCGTAAGCCTGCGTGTCGCTGTGGTCGATGGCGACGTCATGAAAGACATCTATCCCTATCTGGCGGGCTTCCGCCGCGCCTTCATCAATCCGGTGGTCCTGGAAGAGAGCGAGACCATGTGCGAGTACAACGAGGGCTGCCTCAGCGTGCCCGGCGTGTATGCCGACGTCCGCCGGCCGGAGTCGCTGACGGTCGAGTACTACGACGAGAACCTGGAGAAGAAGACGGAGACCTTCGACAAGTTCGCCGCCCGGATGATCCAGCACGAATTCTCCCACCTCGACGGCGAGCTTTTCACCGACCTCGTGGCACCGATCCGCCGCAAGATGCTCACCAAGAAGCTCCAGAATATCGCCCACGGCAAAGTCGGCACCGCCTACAAGGCCAAGATTAAATAGGTATGGAAGTCATCCAGAGCTTTACGATCGATCATACGCACCTCAAGCCGGGGATCTACGTGTCCCGGGTGGACAGGGGATTCACGACCTTCGACCTCCGGGTCACGGAGCCGAACAAGGAGCCGGCCGTGGCGCCGGCGGCGATGCACAGCATCGAGCACCTGATGGCCACGTGGTTCCGCAACTCGGCGGCGAAGGATGATGTGGTCTATGTCGGCCCGATGGGCTGTCTGACGGGCATGTACATCATCATGACCGGCAACTACGGCGTGGAGGACATGCGCCGGCTGACCATCGAGTGCCTGGAATGGATCCTGACGCAGGACGAAGTCCCGGCCACGACCCCACAGACCTGCGGCAACTATCTTTTGCACGACCTGCCGATGTGCAAATGGGAGTGCGCCCGCTACCTGGACCGCCTCCGCAACGATTTCCACTGCGAATATACCCAACTCCAGGTCGTCCTGCGCGACGGCAAGACCTTCGCTGACGCATAATGGACCTGGAACTGATCCTGCTCGTCCTGCTGCCCCTGCTGGTCCTCTATGTGATGATTCTGGACCGGAAGGTCGGCAAGCTGAAAGGAAAGAATCTTGATACGGAAGATCTTGACCATCACGCACCCACGCCGGGCGTGGACCACGAGGCCATTGCGCGCCAGCTCTGCGAATGGCTCGTCGCGCGAGGCAGCCGGAAGGCGATCTCCACCCACCACGCCCTGGACAAGGCCTTCGGGCGGCCCCAGATCGTGTACCGTGAGGATGGGGTCGGCTACGACATGGTCTATCGCAACTTCACCCTGGTCGATTACGATCTCTATCTGATCGACGAGCGGCTGACGGAACTGGTCGAGCGGGAAGGGAAATACGAAATGGATTTCTCCACCAGTCTGGACAAGTGCGACGCCCAGACATACGACATCCCGTTTGTGTTCAAGAAGAAATATTAGTACATTTGTACTCGTTCAACTAACCGCAAACCAATGGGAGCATTCCACGCTTACGATATCCGGGGAGTCTATGGTGTTGATTTCGACCGGACTACGGCCTACAAAGTAGGTTATTTCATTCCCGAACTGCTGGGCGCCAAAGAGGTGCTGGTGGGCCGGGACTGCCGCGTGTCCTCGCAGGAGATCCACGACGCGCTCGTGGAGGGCATCTGCGATGCGGGCGCCGACGTCGCCGACATCGGGCTGAGCAGCACGCCAATGGTCTATTTCGGCACGGCCAACTACGGCTACAAAGCCTCCGTGCAGATCACCGCGAGCCACAACCCCGCCGAGTACAACGGCATGAAGGTGAGCCGCGAGCATGCGCTCCCGGTGGGCCTGGACACGGGCCTGGGCCAGATCAAGGCCTGGATCGAGCAGAATCGCCCGACGCCCGTCGCCGCCAGTCGCGGCACGGTGCGCGTGAAGGACATCCACGAAGACTACATGAACTTCATGCGGAAGTTCAAAGGGGATTACAGCGAGCTCCATATTGCCTTTGACCTGTCGAACGGCATGGCCTGCCTCTTCGCGCACGAAATGTTCGGCGAAGGGCCGAACTACCTCTTCGACACGATCGACGGCCGCTTCCCGAACCACGAGCCCAACCCGCTGGTGGCGAAAAACGTGGAGCCGCTGCGCGAGCTGGTGCGCCGCAAGGGCGCCGACGTGGGCGTGATCTACGACGGCGACGCCGACCGCGTGATGTTCGTGGACGAGAAGGGGCAGTTCGTGGCGCCGGACCTGGTGATCGCGATGATGGCGAAGTACTTCTGCGACGAGCGGGGCGCGAAGGCGCCGCGCGTGCTGCAGGAAATCCGCTCCTCCAAGGCGGTGGGCGAGTACCTCGCGCGTTACGGCGCGGACGTGCATACCTGGCGCGTGGGCCGCGCTTTCGCAGCGCCCAAACTCCGCGAGATCGACGGCCTGTGGGGCGGCGAGCTGGCGGGCCATTATTATTTCAAGGATTTCTTCTATTCCGACAGCGGCCTGCTCTCCTCGTTGATCGTGCTGCGCATTGTGGCCGCGCTGAAGCGGCAGGGCCGCACCTTCAGTCAGCAGATCTCCGAGATTGCCGGCTACTGCAACTCCGGCGAGATCAATTTCCGCCTCGAGGACAAGCCGGGCGCGATGAAGGCCGTGTGCGAGTATTTCTCCGCGCAGCAGACTCCGCTCAAGACGATGGACTTCGACGGCTTCCGCCTGGAGTTCGCCGACTGGTGGTTCAACATCCGCCCGTCCAACACGGAACCCTTCCTGCGCTTCATCTGTGAAGCACGTACGGAAGCACTGCTGCAAGACAAGGTCGCGCAGGCATGCAAATTGCTGGAAACGCGCTTCGGCGCCGTGCGCTCGTGAATCGAAAATATGAACAAGAGACATTTAATTTTAGTTAGTAGTTTATTCCTTTCTGCCGCCTTGTTGGCGCAGGAGCCCGATACCACCATCAACCCCCGTGCGCTGTTTCCCGGCAGCGTCTCCTCGACGCTCGACACGCTGACCGTGCCGGATGACTTCGTTACCGAGCCCGGCTCTTTCCAGCAGGGCAAGGGGGCGGAAGTGGACACCCTGGACATCCAGGACGGCCGTCTGCTGCTGGTCCTCAAGGACGACCACACGTGGTACTACATTAAGAACTTCAAGCTGATGGAGAGCGACAGCACCTTCGTCAAGGACTGGGTGCCGAACTCCACGAATCCCTTTACGGTGCCGCTGGACAGCCTTCCGCTGCGCAATTCCATCGCGCTGGTGGACTCCGCCAGCCGCTTCGTGGCCCCTTATCAGACCAAGGTTTTCTCGCGCTTCGGCATGCGCCGCGGCCGGCGCCACCAGGGCGTGGACCTGCCGCTGAAGACGGGGACGCCCGTCGTGGCGGCCTTCGACGGTCGCGTGCGCGCGTCCACGTATAATAAGGGCTACGGCAACCTGGTCATCATCCGCCATGAGAACGGCCTGGAGACCTACTACGGCCACCTGTCCAAGCGTGAGGTTGAGGTAGGGGACTGGGTGCGCGCCGGTGACGAGATCGGTCTGGGCGGCTCTACCGGCCGCTCCACGGGCCCGCACCTCCACTTCGAGACCCGCTACCAGGGCTTTGCCTTCGATCCTGAGTGGATCGCGGATTATGAGACGGGCGAGCTGCGCAAGAACGTCTTCGTGCTGCGCCGCAGCTACCTGGATGCGCATTCCCACTATACGCCGGAGTCGATCGACGAAGAGGAGGAGATCTATGCCGACGAGGAGCGCATCGTCGAGGAGGAGAAGCGCATTGCCGCCGAGCGGGCCGCCATTCGCCACCACAGCGTCAAGAGCGGCGAGACCCTGAGCGTGATTGCCCGCAAGGAGGGCAAGTCGCTGAACGCCATCCTGAAGCTCAATCCCGGCATCAACCCCAACAAGCTTTCGATCGGACAGAAGATTCGCGTGAATTAATTTGCTATCTTTGCAGTCCGCAACGCGGGTGTGTTGTAATTGGTAGCCAAGCGGGACTTAGGATCCCGTGCCGCAAGGCGTAAGGGTTCGAGCCCCTTCACCCGCACTTCACTCAAAGAGCCGCCTGAAAAGGCGGCTCTTTTCGTTATTCCTTATACAATCCTTCCCGGGAGAGAAGGTGCGGGAGATTCGCCAGACCGTAGGCCGTGACGGCGTTGATGACCGCCGAGTGTTCCAGGTAAGCCGGAACCAGTTTGTCGAAGAGGTCGTCTTCCGTGTGCCAGATGTCGCGGTAGTTGAAGTCGAGGCCGAAGATGTCCGTCTCGCGGAAGGAGATGGCCGGGATGCCGTTCATCGCGAAATAGGCGTGGTCGGAGCCGCCGGCACTCGTCGGACGCTCCTGCGGCTCGCCCGGACGCTTGTACACGCTGAAAGGGATCTCGGGGTTGTAGTCCGTCAGCGGCTCGCAGACCTTCACAAAGTCGTCATACATGGCAGGCGGGACGGTGATTCCCGTGCAAGCCAGCGGACCGCCGTCGCGGTTGAAGTAGTTGGAGATCTTGCCCCAGGGTATCGTCTTATTCTCCACGAAAAACTTCGAGCCCAGCAGGCCGTACTCTTCGCCCGTCCAGATGCAGAACATGATGGAGCGTTTGGGCTTGGCGCCCGCAGCGGCGAGCAGCCGGGCGGCTTCCATCGTCACGCACACGCCCTGGCCGTCATCGACCGCGCCAGTGGCGATATCGTAGGCATCCAGGTGGCCGCCCAGCAGGACGTACTCGTCCGGATGCTGGGTGCCCTTGATGACGGCGAGGATGTTATGATGTCGCATCGGGCCCTGGAAGAAGTGGTTGCGGATGTCGAATTCCAGCAGGAAATCCTGTCGGTCGAGCGTCTTCTGCTTGATGATTGCAAACTGGTGCGCATCGAGCAGAATGTCGCAGGCGGTGGGCAGCGTGTCCATGGTCAGCTCGAAGCACATGGCGCGGTTGTAGAGCACCTGCATGGGGAGCTGGGCGGGGCGGATGAATCCCAACACACCGGCTTCGACCATCTGGCGGTAGAATGGCACGGAGACATCCTTTTTGCCCTCGGCGAGCTGTGCTGCGCGCGTGGAATCCGCCTTGGCGCTGGCGTCGAGGGCCAGACCGTTGGTCGGGCCCGACTCCACGAGCACCCAGGCGCCCTTGAGCGCGCCCTTCACGCGGTCGAAGTCACGCTGGCTCCGCGGCTCCAGCAGCACGCGGCCCTTCTGGGGGCCGCACGTGCCGGCCGTGTAGGCAGGCGTGCCGAAGTGCAGGGTCATGCCGTCCTCGGAGAGCATACGGCCGGACCAGGGACCCCGGTCGAAGCCGACGCCGATCGTGACGGCCTCCTGCATCGTCACTTCCAGACCCCAGGAGCGGAACTGCTCCGCCACCCAGTCCTCGGCGTGGTTGAGCATGTGCGTGCCTACGAGGCGCCCGCCGATATTGCGGGCGATGTACTCCGCGTGCTGCATCGTGCGGTTGTCGGTCTTGCCGAGTTCAAGGACCTTCTTGGTCACTTTGTCCTGCGCATTGAGGGAGAGCGCCAGCAGCAGGATGGCGCCCAAGGAAAGCCAGATCTTTCTCATACTATCTTTTAGAATTTATAATTCAACTTCTTGAGGTCGCTGTCGGCGGAGCTGGAGCCGTAGAGCAGCTCGTACTCACCATGCACGGGGACCATATTCTGCGCAGACTCGCTCCACCAGGTGAAGACCTCGTCGTCGAGCGGGATGCGGACAGTTGCGGAGGCGCCGGCCATCACCGTCACACGCTGGAAGGCGCGGAGCGTCTTGTTCGGGCCGCCGACGTCGCCGGTTTTGCGGACGTAGAGCTGGACGACCTCGGTGCCGTTGCGCTTGCCGCTGTTGCGGACCGTGAACTCCAGGACCCCGTTCTTCACCTTGGCGGCGCCGTAGTGGAAGTCCGTGTAGCTCAGGCCGTAGCCGAAGGGGAAGAGCGGCGTGCCACGGAAATAGCGGTAGGTGTGGCCTTCCATATTATAATCCTCCACCTCGGGGAGCTGGTCCACCGAGCGGTAGAAGGTGACAGGCAACTTACCCGAAGGGTTGAATTCGCCGTAGAGCGCCTCTACGATGGCGGTGCCGCCCTCCTGGCCGGGATACCAGGCCTGCAGGATGGCGTCGCAGCTCTGCGTTTCGGGCACGAGGCCGATGGCACAGCCGGAGAAGTTCACGAGGATGACCTTTTTGCCGGCATCGTGCAGGGCCTGCAGCAGCTGGCGCTGCACGGCAGGCAGCTCGATGTCGGTGCGGTCGCCGCCGGAGAAGCCAGGCAGCTGCACGGGCATCTCCTCGCCTTCGAGACGCGGCGAGATGCCGCCTGCGAAGACAACTACGTCGATGCCCTCCAGGCGCTTCAGCACGTCGTCCACGTCGAGCGCAGGCAGGAAACTGTCGTGCAGGAGCTTGGTGCGGCGGGCATAGGCCTTGACATCATTAATATTGATAGCATACTGCTTGGCCACTTCCTCGAGCTCCTCATTGGAGAGCTTCATCAGCTGGGCCATCCGGTCGTCGGGATTGCTCTCCGGCATGAATTCGGCGCCGATGATGCCGCAGCCGCGGAAGCTCACGACCTGCGGGTCACGGGCCTTGAACGCGTCGAGCAGCGTCACGGTGCTCTTGGGGACGGGGTTGTAGTTACCCCACATCATCTCGGCGTCGTCGGCGTTCGGGCCGATCACGGCCACTTTCTGGCCGGGCTGCAGGGGCAGGACGCCCTTGTTCTGCAGCAGGACCAGCGACTCGCGCGCCATCTTCAGCGAGAGGGCGCGATGCTGCGGGCCCTCCACGATGGCGGGGTCGAGGTCGTCCCAGGGAGAGGTGCCGTCCATCTCGCCGAGGCGGAAGCGCTCGGTCAGGATGCGCATCAGGTTGCGGTCGAGATCCTTGACATCGAGCAAGCCCTGCTCCACGGCGGCAGGAATGTTCACGAAGGTGCTGCCGCACTCCACGTCGAGGCCGTTGCGCACGGCGAGGGCCGCCGCCTTAGCGGGGCTGTCGGTGAAGCCGTGGCGGCCTTTCTCGAAGAAGTCGGGAATGGCCCAGCAGTCGGAGACCACCATGCCCTGATAGCCCCACTCCTTGCGGAGAATCTGGTCCACCAGATAGTTGGAAGCGGCGCAAGGCTCCCCGCGGAAGCGGTTATAGGCCGTCATCACCTCCTGCACGTGCGCCTTGGTCACCAGGTCCTTGAAGGCCGGCAGATAGGTCTCGCGCAGGTCGCGCTCGGAGACCACGGCGTCGAAGCGGTGGCGGTTAGATTCCAGGCCGGAGTGGACGGCGTAGTGCTTCGCGCAGGCGTGTGTCTTGCGGACCGGGGAATCCTCCGGGCCCTGCAGGCCGCGCACGACGGCCATGCCGAGGCGGCCGGTCAGGAAGGGATCCTCCCCGTAGGTTTCCATGCCGCGGCCCCAGCGGGGATCACGGAAGATGTTGATATTCGGCGTCCAGAAGGTCAGGCCCTGGTACACCTTGACATTGTCTTTCGTCTCCAGGTACTTCACGCGCGCCTCGTCGCTGGCGGCGGTGAAGACTTCCTCGATCAGCCGCTCGTCGAAGCTGGACGCCATGCCGATCGGCTGCGGGAACACGGTCGCACTGCCGTTGCGGGCGATGCCGTGCAGGGCTTCGCTCCACCAGTTATACGGCTTGATGCCCAGGCGCGGGATGGCCGGGCTGGCGTGCATCGTCAGCGAAGCCTTCTCCTCGAGAGTGAGGCGGCCGAGCAGGTCGGCGGCGCGCTGCTCCGGCGGGAGGTTCTTGTTCTGATACGGGTACGGCTGCGCAAGGGCGCTGAGCGTCGTAAGTCCCAGCGCAAGCGCCAGGGACAGGGTGCGTAGATACTTCATAACTATTTGGTTAATATTGGATTACTTGGAGGTTTCCTGGCGGGTCAGCTGATCGGCCTTCTTGCGCATCTTGGCGGCGCGCTTGGCGCTGTCCGGATGCGAAGAGAACATCTTCGCCAGAGCGGAGGACTGGCTGCCGCCGGCGAGGTTATTGAGCTTCTCTAGCGAGCGGGCCATCCCATAGGGGTCGCGTCCGTTCGCGACGGAGAACTGGAAGCCGTACTCGTCGGCTTGCGATTCCTGGCTCTGCGAGAACTGCGCGTTGACGTAGGCCTCGGAGATATCACCCAGCACCGTCCCGGCCAGCTGGCCGTAGCCACCCGCCGCGTAGATGGCCTCGCGCGCGGCGGAGCCCAGGTAGGCTCGCTTCATCGCCTTCATCGAGTCCTTGTTGGCCACGTGGCCCAGTTCATGGCCGATCACGGCGAAGAGCTCATCGTCGTCCATCAGGTCCATCAGCGCAGAGTTTACGCGCACGGAACCGTCGCCATAGGCGCATGCGTTCACTTCGTTGGAACGGTACACCTTGAAGTTGAGCGGCTTGCCGGCAACGCTCCCCACACCGCTCATCAGCTTCTGCAGCCGCTGCTGGTACTTGGCATCCGCCAGAGGCGTCTGCCCGTCGGAGTACGCCACCGCCTGGCGGCAGAGCTCAGCGACCTGATCGTCCGAGATCGAGGCGGCCGTCGCGGCCTTCACGCCGGCGCTGGCCAGGCGACCGTAGTCCCAGTCGATCTTGGCCAGGGTGCTGCAACCGCACGCGAGCACGGCCGCAAGCAGAAGAGGGAGGAATCGTTTCATCATACCACAAATATAATAAAAAATAGATTCGTCTGCTCTGTCATCCTGAGCCCGCGTAGGATCTCCGGCCCTGACCGGCGAATCCGTTGCAGAAATAAGCCCATTTTTGTTACAGAATCGAAAATAATCGATTCTGTAACAGTATTTGCGCGATTCTTGTTCTGGATTTGAGGGGTGAAACGTTTTTTGTTTTTTAGTCAATCTTGGCGAAAAAACCGTCATAGGGGTAGGAAATGGGTGGAAAAATTTTTTCCACCTTTTTTTTATTCGATTGCGCGCGTTATTTTTGCGTCCGTTTTCGACAAGCTTCATGCACTGTCGCCCCCTCATACGTATATTTTGCGCCCTTGCCGTCTTCTTCGGAACTTCAGGGGTGGGGGTTTGCGGGCGCAAAATCCGGACGTGAACGTCCTGCGCCTGAACGTCTTCTTTGAGCGAAGCCACACGAGGGTCGATCCTAATTTCCGGGAAAACGCTGCCCACATGCAGGCATTCCGCGACGTGCTGGAAGCGCGTATGGCGGAGGGCTGCGTCGTGGATGCGGTGCTGCTGCGCGGTTCGGCTTCGCCGGAAGGCACCACGCAGGGCAATCGTAACCTGGCCAACGCCCGTGCCCATGCGCTCGACGACTGGTTTGCGGATACGCTGGGCCTGGCGGGCTCGGCGCTCTTCCACCGCGAGGTGGTTGGCGAGGACTGGGAAAGCCTGGTGCGCATCATCAAGACCCTGGACACCGACTGGCGGGATGAAGTCATCGATATCATCGAACATACGCCCGAATGGATCTTTGAGAACGGCAAGATCGTCGATTCCCGCAAGAACCGCCTGCGTATGCTGCAGGGCGGCCGGGTCTGGAACTGGCTGGACGCCAATGTGTTCCCGGAGCTGCGCGCCGTCGGCGTGTCGGTGGAGTGCATCGTCTCGCGTCCGCTGCTGGCGCGTACGGATACCGTCTATATCACGAACACCGTCCGCGACACAGTCTATATCGACCTTACGCCTCCTGCCGTCATCCCGGCGGCGCCGGCCCGATCCTATTCGCTCGACGGGAAGAAGATGCTCTTCGCCCTGCGCACCAACGCCCTCGCTATTCCGCTGGCGAACGTGGGCATCGAAGTGCCGCTGGGTGAGCGCTGGAGCATCGGCGCCGACATTTATTACCCCTGGATCTGGCGTCCCGACCATGCGCAGGGCATCGACAAGACCGGCACTTGCAACGAGCTGATGGCGGCGGATGTGGAGTTGCGCTATTGGTTCCCGCGCAAGCATAAGCAGCCTGCCCAGCGCCTGCTGGGCCACTCGATCGGCCTCTACGCCGCTGCGGGTCAGTATGACTTCGAGCGCGACTGGAGCGGCCATCAGGGAGAATTCTACAACGTCGGCCTGGACTACCTCTTCGCCTGTCCCATCTTCGACGGGCGCATGCACCTGGAGTTCGAGCTCGGCGTCGGCTATATCTATTCGCCGTCCCGGCCGTACGACTGCCTGGAGCCCGGCGGGCTGATCTACCACCGCAAGGGCGTGACGCAGCAGACCAGCTGGTTCGGGCCGACCCGCGCACAGCTGTCGCTGGTCGTCCCCATTTACGTAAAGAAAGGAGGTCGCAAATGATGAAACGTATCCTCCTGACGCTGACCCTGTTGCTGGCCCTGACCGCCTGCCACCGCATCCCGATGCACGAGGCGGCCTCGGGCGTCTATCTGAAACTGACCTTGAAGCTCGATCCCGATGTGGCGCCCGGCGAATATGTCGATCTGGAGCACCATCCGGAGTTCCAGACAAAGGTAAATCCCAAGCGGCCGGAGATGGTCCGCGCGCTCTTCTACAATGTGGACAGCCACGAGCTGGTCTCGGAGGATTTCCTTCCGGTCGAGGGCGGTTTCGTGGATATCGCGCCGGGCGTGTACGACGTGCTCGTCTATAGCCTCGGCACGGAAGTGACGCAGGTCGAAGGTGCGCAGATGCGCGCCAGCGGCGATGCATTCACGAGCCGGACCGGCACCCGGCTCAGGTTGTCGCCGAGCAAGGCGACCGGAGACGAGGAGCTGAGCGCCTCGGATGTGCCGGTCATTTATGAACCGGACCACCTCTTCGCCGGCAAGATTGCCGGGGCCGTTGTCCCGGTTCGCCCGGAGGACCTCGAATCGGATATGGTGGTGCTGGAGACGGAGTTGAAACGCGTGTCGGAGACCTGGAGCCTCGAATTCATCGACATCGAAGGCGCGGAGCGCATCACCGGCGTCGAGGTCTATCTGACGGGCCAGGCGGACGGCCGCTACCTTTGGGACGGCCGCACGCAGAACCACCAGGCGGCGCTCTCGCTCAACTGCGCGGTGGATGTGCCGCATCACGAGATTTACTCCGTGCTGAATACTTTCGGAAAATATCCGGAAGCGGATTGCGACGTGCTGGTGAACGTGATGCTGAGCATCGCGGGCGGCGAGCGCGTCCGCTACATCTTTAACGTCACAGCCCAGTGGTTGAACCCTGACAACACGGCGCACCGCATCGTGATCACGGACCCGGTGGACGTGCCGACGGCCGACTACTCGGGCGGCGGATTCGATCCGGTCGTGAACGAGTGGGACGGCGAAGAGATCGACGTAATCATTGGATAGAATGTAAATAATATAACACAAAACATCATGAAAAGGAATCTTATCTTCCTCCTCGCTGGCGCGGCAGTTCTGCTGACCGCAGCTGCCTGTAACAAGTCGAATCTTAGCACGGACGAGACCCCGGTCGAACTGGGCTTCAACGTCGTGGCCAATACTGCCACCAAGGCGGACCCGGAACTGGCCGGTGCCTCCCTGGGCACGAACAATGACTATGTCATCTATGCGGCCGCATCCGCCGACGGCTCTCCCAAGTACTTCGATCCCGCGGCCGTGTCCTACGGCGGCCAGCTGTTCGCCTACTTCACGGATGGCGCCAAGTGGTTCCCGGCTTCCGGCACCGGCTCCTATACCAAGCAGCATATCTACTGGCCTTTCGGCGGCGTGAAGGTGGATTTCCTGGCCTGCGCGCTGACGCCGGCCGCCAAAGGCGCCCTTCATCCGACCTTCCATTCCGACACCCATGCCCGTGAGTTTACGATCGATGATTGGGATACCTTCGCCAATCAGTACGACGTGATGTACGCCGTGGCCAATGGCTGCGTGCCGGGCACCGACGGCAACGTCGCCCTCACTTTCAAACACGCCCAGGCCCTCCTCGCCTTCACGGCCAAGAAGAGCGCCACCACGACGGTGGACCTGACAATCAACAAGATCACGATCAGGGACCTGGAGTACAAGGGTTCGCTGAAGGTCGACAACTACCGCGCCAACCTCAAGGCCGGCTGGACCATCTCCGCCCACGGCGACAAGGACCTCAGCGCTGCCGAGGGCATCTCCGACTTCCCCTATACGCTGAACAGCACGGCTACCCAGCTCACCACGAACCTGCTGATCCCGGAGCAGTCCGCCAAGCAGATCGTGATCAACTACTCGATGGGCGGCAAGACCTTCGACTACTCCCTCAATATCCCGCGCATGACGTGGGAAATGGGCAAGAAGTACACCTTCAACCTCGAGTTCTCCGCAGCTGAGATCACCTTCACCACCTCCGTGGATGATTGGAGCGAGGTCGTTGACAACGAGCAGATCGGCTAGTCTTGACCCGCACCCCGCATATCGTCCTGGCGTTGCTCTGCTTCACCGCCTGCTCCCAGACCCTGACGGTCACGGAGCCGCGTGAGCTGTCGCTGCGCGCCGTGGCGGCGGCCCCGACCAAGGCGGATCCCGAGCTGAACGGCTCCTCGCTGGGCACGGACAACACCTACGTCATTCGAGCATCGACCTCGACGTATAATACGCCGGGGTCGGCGCCCGCGACGTACTTTGAAGACCAGCTCTTCACCTACGACGGTACGGACGCCAAATGGCATGCGGACCCGGAACCCATCTACTGGCCCTTCAGCAGCGTGCAGGTGGATTTCCTGGCCCTCGCCCTCAAGCCTGCGGCCTACACGGCCCTGACCACCGCACCGGGCACGCTCGCATTCAACGAGGCGTCCCAGGGCGGCGCGGCGGGCGGCGTGACCATCAGCGGCTGGGACACCTACGCGAACCAGTACGACGTGATGTACGCCGTGTCCAACGGCCAGTCCGTGGGCAGCAGCACGGCCGGCACCATCCCCCTGACCTTCGCGCACACGATGGCGGTGGTGGGATTCACGGCCAAGTGCTCTACGGGTCTCGGAATCTTCACGATCAAGTCGATGCAGATCAATGGCCTCGACTATGCAGGTACGCTCAAGGTAGATAACACCAACACGGAGCTGACCTCTACCTGGAGCAGCCTCACGAGCGGAGATAAGCCGCTCTCGCTGACGGCGACGCCGTTCACCGTTCCGGGTGCCAGCGCGACGGGCGACGCGATCAAACTCACGGACCACCTGCTGGTGATCCCGCAGGCTTCGCGCAGCGTCACTGTGACGTATCATGTGGTGAACTCTATTCCCGACTTGACCGTTACGCTGCCGCTTCCGCGTCTGAATTGGAAAGCCGGATACCGCTACACCTACAACCTGACCTTCAACGGCACGGAGATCCTCGTGGATCCGGTGTCCGTGACAGACTGGAACGGCACCCCGGTGGATGTGACAACCCTGCTCTCCAATTAAGCCATGCGTCGGGTCCTGGTTGGTCTTCTTCTGCTTTTGGCAGCTTGTGGAAAAGAGCCGTCATCTTCGTCATTCGCTGGCTTGACCAGCGAATCTCCCATCGAATTCGGCCTTGCCGATGTCGCCACCAAGGGGAAACCGGCCATCACTTCGCTCCCGACCCTGGCCGCGCAGGACTTCAGCGTCAGCGCCTGGCATACCCCGGAAGGGGAGACCTTCGATGTGCCGGGCGGTACTTCCGTGAAGTACTTCGAGAACCACCGTTTCGGCTATATCAAAGGCCCGGGCGAAGGCGACACGTACGCCGAGCACGCCTGGCAGGGCGTCACCCGCAGCGGTGTGACACTCCTTCCGAATCCCGTATATTATCCGCTGGACGGCAGCCTGACCTTCTTCTGCTACGCGCCTTACCGGGCCGATGCGGCGGCCCTTCCCGCCCCCAACCCCGACACGCGCGATATTATTCTGACGGATCCCGTCACGGACGACGCTGTCCGCGCCCGCCTGCCGGGCTACCTGATCGGCTCGCCGGTCATCCGCTACACGCCTGCGGCGTCTGCGCGGGACCAGGTCGATTTCCTTGCCGCCAGTCCGATCCTGGATGTCAGCCGTCTCGACAACAGCGGCCGCTTCAGTCTGGGTTTCGACCACCGGCTGACGCAGGTGAAATTCGCGTTCAACTATGACGGCTACCTGCCTGATCCGGAATTTGCCTGCGTGACCAGCATTGAAGTCCGTAACGTCGTGAGTTCGGCCTATCTTTATTTTACGGAACCGACACCCTATGTTACGGGATGCAGTTGGAGCACAGACGCTTCGCTGGACGATCCCTTCACGCCGGGCACGCCGCTTCCGACGGCATCCTACCGCTTGACTGATGAAGAAGTCGGCGGTGTCCGGGAACTGATCCCGAGCAATGTGATGTCGTCCCACATTCCGGAGAAGAACGGTGCCAACGATAACCACCTGCCTGTCTGTACGGATGAAGGCATCCTCTTCCTGCTTCCGCAGACGCTGTCCAATGACGCAGAACTCGAAGTTGGTTACGTCATCGCTGAGCAGCATGGCGTGCCCAAAGTCACGGATGTGCTCACGGTCAAGCTGCGCACCTCTTCGATGACTGCCTGGCCGGCCGGTAAGCAGGTGCGTTATCTGCTGACGCTCAACATTCCGAACCACCAGGTCAGCGGCATTTCGGCCCAGCTTTCCGATTGGGAAGACGCCGGCAACACCCACACGACCGAACAACTTCTTCCCCATACCACCCCGTAACGCGCCATGAGAAACAGCAGGTCATATAGAATAGTCATTCCGGGCTTGATCCGGAATCTCCTGTTCGTGGGCCTCCTTGCCATGGCGGGCTGCGCCAAGGATCCGTCATTCGCCGGCTCCTCTTCGTCATTCGCCGGCTCGACCGGCGAATCTCAGGCCGTCGTTGACATCCGCGCCTCCATCCTGGGGGAGGCCGCTCCGACCAAAGCCACCTGGGTGAGCTTCGGAGACAAAGCCACCTACGGCATCTTCACCTGCATTCATGAAGATACGAGTTCTCCGACCGAGTTTGCCAATTTTAAATCCAGTCTCTGGAATGTTCAGGCGCAGATGAGTGGCGGCTGGAAATACAGGAATGTAGCCTCTTACGCCGACGGGGCGCTCTACAGCGAAGGCTCCGCCAGTTTCATCCTGATGGGCCGTAGTGACGAGAAGCTGGCCGATCTCTATGCCTATGCCCCCTGGACGCAGACTGCCTATGCGGCGGGCCCCCGGAATATCCCTTTCGACCGCAGCACGGATTTGATGTATGCTACGGAAAATGCGACGAACGCGAACCGGGGGAAGGACCCCGCAAGCGTAAGCACGCTCACTGCCGACTTCCATTTCCAGCGGGTGATGGCGTGCCTGCGCTTCGAGTTTACCCTCGATACGCCCGACAATACGACCATGAGCGTGTCGCTGAACACCATTCAGGACAATGATACAGCCGGCGGGGCCGTCCTCTACACGGGCGGCGTCTTCGACGCCATTACCGGGACTTTTGTCTCGAAGACGGAAACGGACAAGCTGACCGGTCTGGGCAGTTGTCAGGTCGGCAGCGGCGGAGCGATCCAGTTCACCCTGGTGCCGACGGAAGTGACGGCCGACGATGAACTGACCTTTACCTTTTATTCCAGTACCCACATGCTGCCGCCCTTTGTCCTGAAGGCCAGCCAGGTGCTGCACAGCGACGGTATCACGCACGGCTTTCAGGCCGGCTACAAATATACCTTCCACTTCACGCTGGACAACTACGTCCGCCTGGACGGATTCAACATCCAGACGTGGGGAGATCCTGAGGACTTGAGTTACCATGGTGTTATCTAAAGTGTGCCCTATGAGAAGATTCGCGTTGGTATATCTGTTCCTCTCGCTCGTGGTCGTACTGCCTTCCTGTACCCGTGAGCCGCAACCCGGGAAAGGGGAGGATGCGCCGGTACTGCTCGCTGCGGGCACCAAGGCGCTGCCGGCAGGCATCGAAACCTTCCGCGCGCTGATGTTCTCTACGAACAGTCGCCAGTACACTGGGCGGAGCGGCAGTTACTGCACGCTGACTTTCTCTCACACAGATGATTATACCGATCCGCTCAATCCCGTGACCTACCGGTGGCTGCAGCCCTGCCGGGTGAGCGAAGCCGGCGCACCGCTGGATATCAACGGTGATCCGGTGGCATCGTTGGCGGATGCGGATCACAGCAGCGCGTACGGTCTGCGTTGGAACGGGACTTCCAGCGGATCCGGCAATGGCTCGCTGGTGGTGGTTGCGCCTGCCGTAGATTTTGTCATGAACGATGCCGTTCCGGGTCCTCCGGACCGTCTGGTCTGGCAGAACCTGGGACACGCGGTCTGGCTGAACTGGACCCTGGGGACGGAGATCTATATCAGCGATCCCGTAGCGGCAGGATTTTCCGGAATCTGGTTCGATGGGCAGTACAGTTATTCCTCTTCTACATCGGAGCTTTCCACTACGCTGGTGGACCACCGCGCCAAGGTCACCATCAAGATCCAGTGCTCCACGGACCTGATCCCGCAGACGCATCTCTACGATGTTCGCGTCACGGACCGTATCGTCACGGACCGTTTCTATCTGCTCGAGAGCGGGGACAACGTGCGGGGCTTTTCTCGTCCGACCGATCCGGGAGACGCCAGCATCATTCAGTATTTTATCATTGACAGCGACCCGGCGCACGCCCTGCCGCTGATGAACGGCGCCGGACTTCCTGACTGGACAGACCCCGCCAATAAAAATGTATTGTTGGAGAAAGATGTGACCGACTGGACTTCCAGCGATCCGTTCTACCTCCAGGCTCGGGATTATTCAGCAGTTCTGATGACGGGCAAGCGCCCGGTTATCGAGGTGCGCCTGGGCACGGACCCGACGAACCCGGTCCGGGTACGGGTCCCGCTGGCGCAGGAACTGCTGCCGATGCATCATTATGTTTATACCCTGGACGTGACCAACGCTTACGTATCCGTGTATCGCTCCGTCATCGGATGGGACGACGTGATGACGGGGAGTCACGCGGATGACGGCAAGACCGGCTCCGAGACGCCGGCCTATCTGGGCACGGTGGCAGTCGGTGGCCCGGGTGCCGGCGACGACGCCTGGGGGGCCGGCGGTGGCGGCATCGCCGATAAACCTGTTACGCCATGATGAAGAATCTCCTGGCCCTGGCGCTACTGTTCTGTCTGGCAGCGTGTTACACGCCGCTTGCGGAGATCCCCGATCGGGTCGGGGATGACGGAAGCTTGACCGGCGAATCTCGTCCGACCATCCCCGTGACGTTGAACCTCGCCGTGGCCCCGGATGAAATGCCGGGTCAGACAAATAGTCATTCCGGGCTTGACCCGGAATCTCTGACCAAGACCGCCTACGACCCGGACCTCGGGGGCTATTCTTCCGACGCCGCCATCAAGACCATCACCGTCCTGCAGTTTGAGAAAGACGAAGTCGGGGACGGCTACACCCGCATCGGCAACCAGGTCTGCTACGACTGGGCCTCGTTGGGCGTCACGGAGAATATCGCCTTGGTGACCTCCTCGCGGGAAAACATCATCTTCGTGCTTGCGAATGCGACGCCGGTGGGCTCGGAGACCATTCAGCTTGCCGGCCATACTTCCCTGGATGATTTCCTTCAGAATCAGAACGGTAATCCGCTTTCGACCTTGAACGCGCTGGACGGCACCGGTATCTGGTATACGCAGGATGGCGGTGCAAACAAGTACCTGCGCATGAGCGCCTCGATCAAGGTCCCGAACGTAACGCTGGGCACGACGGTCGGCACGCCGGCGAACCCGCTTTACCTGAAGCGCAACTGCGCAAAACTGGTCATCAAGGTCAAGAACACCTCCGCCTCTGCGGCCGAGCCGGTGCGTATCGACGCGGTCCAGCTGCGCGATATCAATCGCTTGAATCATTACGTGACGAACATCCCGGCGGCCCTGTCGCCCATCCACTTCATCGACAACTACTCTCCGATGAATCCCCGCCGCTTCGACGACGCGGAGCAGGCCTTCCCGGTGGAGAAAAATCCCGGCGGTGCCGACGAAGGGACGGAGCAGGAATATGTTTTCTACGTTCCGGCCAACCTGCGCGGGACGATCACAAACACTGCCCAGAGCGACAAGAACCGCCACGCGCCGCAGGGCGCCACGCATTTCTGTATCTATGCCAATTATGGCTCTCCGGCAAAGAGCATCACATGTACGTATTATCTGGGCGCCAATCTGCTCACGGACTTTAACCTGGAACCGAACAAGAAGTACGAGTACACGATTGAGATTAACGGCAAAGGCAATGCTGCCACTGATACGCGTATCGAAGACCGGAACGAAGTGACCTTTGGCGTGGACGCCAACTGCTACATGCTCAAGCCGCCGACCCGGGCCGGGGCGACGACGACCTTCTCCATCCCGGTGCGCCGCGCCGCGGTGTTCTGGAACCAGCCGGGGACGAATATGGGCGTGTACGGCGCTGCCACGACGGATAGTTACCTGCTGGAGGAGACTACGACCTGGCAGGCCTGGCTCGTATGGAATGAAGTCCAAGATGCCAACGGAGATCCGGTTCCCGATAGCGAACTCCTCGTTGACTCCGTCCTGGAAGGCACACAGTATGTCTTGAATGGCAAAGGATTCAACCCGGCCGGCGATCCCTCCATCCCCGGTCGCCAACCCTATCTCCGGATTAAGGTGACGTCCGGAATGAAGGGCAATGCCCTGGTGGCCATCAAGAAAACCTCGGGCGACACGATGGACGACGTCCTGTGGAGCTGGCACCTTTGGGTGACGGAATACGACCCGTATGTGGACTGGACGAAGGAGGACGGTACCTATCTTTACGCCGTCCCCGGCGGGGAGATTCACCGCTATGCGGACAAGTCTGGAACAACGTTCTGGACCTCGGCCGGTTATTCCAACGCGTTTATCATGGATCGCAACATCGGTGCGACTGTCGCCGTTCCGCCGGGTTCCGACATTACACCAGCCGCTGGTTGTTATTATCAGTGGGGACGAAAGGATCCATTCAAACCGACAGGCGAGAATGTTCCCGCGAAAGTCGGCGCTGACATGACGCCCGCACCCGGCGTGGGTGTGAAACAGAATATCCGCTATAGTATTCACAATCCGTCGACTTTCATAACGAGTGCTGGAAACTGGACTTCGTACGAAAGCAGTGGTAGTATTATTGGAGATCAGAGTGCCAGTCCCACTTGGAATGATCCTAAATTTAATATACACGGGACTGACTACTGTGAAGCCAGCAAATCCATTTACGACCCTTGCCCGTATGGGTGGCGTGTTCCTGAAAAAAATACTTGGGCTGATTTTAGAACAGCGACTACTGAGAGTTCTACCGCTCCAGCTCCATCTGGATACTACTATTACCCGGAAGGATATAACCCTGATGCTCCAAAAGGACGCATTTTCTTCCCGTCTGCCGGTAGCCGCAAGTATGATTCTGGCGTCCGTACGAGTGTCGGGAGACTCACCTGGACGAATGCTTTATATAGCGGAGGTGTCGGGTGGACGAGTTTATCTAATTCGAACATAGGTCCGGTTGACTACAATTTTTATTATCGATCAATCGGTTTGCCCGTCCGTTGTATTCGCCTCGACTACACCCGACCGTATTGATATGACTGTTAGATCCCTCATACGGCTTTTGCTGCTGACGCTCACCGTGGCGCTGGCAGCCGCGGCGTGCACGAAGGATCCGTCATACGCTGAATCTTCTTCGTCATTCGCCGGCTTGACCGGCGAATCCCGTCCGACCGTGCCGGTGACGCTGAACCTCGCCGTGGCGCCTTCGGAGATTCCGGGTCAGACAAATAGTCATTCCGGGCTTGACCCGGAATCTCTGACCAAGACCGCCTACGACCCCGACCTCGGAGGCTACTCTTCCGACGCCGCCATCAAGACCATCACCGTCCTGCAGTTTGAGAAAGACGAAGTCGGGGACGGCTACACCCGCATCGGCAATCAGGTTTGCTACGATTGGGCCTCGTTGGGCGTCACCGAGAATATCGCCCTGGTGACTTCCTCGCGGGAAAACATCATCTTCGTGATCGCAAACGCGACAGATCCGGGCTCGGAGACCATCCAGCTCGCCGGCCACACTTCGCTCTCTGACTTCCTCGCGAACCAGAATGGCAACCTGCTCTCCTCCCTGAATAACACCACGGGGACGGGCATCTGGTACTGCCCGGCAGGCGAGTCTGACAAGTACCTGCGCATGAGCGCCTCGATCAAGGTCGCGAGTGTGACACTGGGTACAACAATCGGCACGCCGGCGAATCCGCTGTACCTGAAGCGCAACTGCGCAAAGTTGGTGATCAAGGTCAAGAATACTTCCGCCTCTGCGGCCGTGCCGGTGAGCATCGACGCTGTCCAGCTGCGTGACATCAACCGCCTGAACCACTATGTCGCGAACATCCCGGCGGCTTTGTCGCCTATCCACTTCGTCGATCCGTTCTCTCCCCAGAATCCCCGCCGCTTCGACGACGCGGAGCTGGCATTCCCGGCGGAGAAAAATCCCGGCGGTGCCGACGAAGGGACGGAACAGGAGTATGTCTTCTACGTCCCGGCCAACGAGCGCGGGACGATCACGAACGCCGCCCAGAGCGACAAGAACCGCCACGCGCCGCAGGGCGCCACGCGTTTCTGTATCTATGCCAACTATGGCTCTCCAGCGAAAAACATTACTTATACTTACTACCTGGGCGCAAACCTGCTCACGGACTTTAACCTGGAGCCCAACAAGAAGTACGAGTACACGATTGAGCTTAACGGCAAAGGCAATGCGGCCACCGATACCCGTATCGAGGACCGGAACGAGGTGACTTTCGGGGTGGATGCCAACTGCTACATGCTCAAGCCGCCGACCCGGGCCGGGGCGACGACGACCTTCTCCATCCCGGTGCGCCGCGCCGCGGTGTTCTGGAATCAGCCGGGGACGAATATGGGTGTGTACGGTGCCGCCACGACGGACAGCTACCTGCTGGAGGAGACTACGACCTGGCGCGCCTGGTTCGTGTGGAACGAGGTCAAGGATGCCAACGGCGACCCGGTCGCAGACAGTGAGCTGCTGCCTGGCTCCGTGTATGATGGCGTCATGGACAAATACGTCGTTGACGGTCTGGGATTCAATCCGGCCAACGGCAGCGCAAATCCTTTCATCAAGGTCAAGGTGGCGGCCGGGATGAAGGGCAATGCCCTGGTGGCCATCAAGAAGACGTCGGGAAGCACGATGGACGATGTCCTGTGGAGCTGGCATCTCTGGGTGACGGACTATGACCCGTATGCGGATTGGACGAAAGAGGACGGCACCTATATCTACGCCGTTCCCGGCGGGGAAATCCATCGTTATGCGGACAAGGCTGGAACGAATCTCTGGGGTACAGGCGACTATGCGACAGCTTTCATCATGGACCGCAACATTGGCGCGACCGTTGCCGTCCCGTCAAGCTCCAGTGTCGAATCCGCCATCGGTTTCTTTTTTCAGTGCGGTCGAAAGGATCCGCTCAGAATAGGGGGCTCCAGCATCGCGTCAGACGCAACCGGCCAACCGGGTGAAGGAAATATACTGCAGAATATACGCTACTCCGTCCATCATCCCGATACATTCATCAATGGTCCTAACGAATGGACGGCTTTTGAGACCAGCGGTGCTGTTCTGTTTGAAGAGATCACCAATAAAACCTGGCACGATCCCAAGTTCCTCCTGCATGGGGGCGATTATTGTGAGGCATCGAAGTCCATCTACGATCCCTGCCCCTATGGTTGGCAGGTCCCGAAGGATAATACCTGGTCGGACTTCTCAAACGCTACGATAGAGAAGACAACAGTTCCTGCCCCGGCAGGAGAGTACTATTATCCGGAAGGCTATGATCCGCTCGCTCCGAAGGGTCGCGTTTATTATCCTTATAGAGTCAGTCCGTTCAATATGGGTGGCGTCTATGGAAATCTGGACAGTATTTATTGCTGGGGTTTAAGTACCTCCGGAGCAAAAAGCGTGTATGGCGGTTACAAAAAGTCCGCCTGGCCCGTCCGCTGTATCCGCCTCGACTACAACCGACCGTATTGATACTTTAAAAAATGTAAATAGTTACTTACTAAGTTGTCACTTACTAAATAAATACTTACATTTGCAAAAATAAAACTGCACATGATGGAACAAGTCTTCATTTTTGGCAAGCCTGTCGATGATAAGTACTTCACCGACAGGGAAAAAGACTCGGCTCGCCTGGCAGCGAACTTTGCAGGTGGCATCAACACGTTTATTGTTTCGCCCCGACGTTGGGGAAAGACCTCCCTGGTAAAGAAAGTGATTCGGGATACGGAGAATGATCGGTTGATTTGTGTTTTCGCGGATGTATTCAAGGCCAGGACGCCGATGGAATTCTGCGAGATATTTGGAAATGCCGTTCTGCGGCAAACGGCTTCTGCCTTTGAAGAATTCATGGACAATGCCAGAAGGTTCCTGGGACGGATCAACCTGGGCGTCAACCTGTCTCCGGACAGTATGAATTCCATTCGGCTGCAATTGGGCCTGAATGGAGAGCAACTGCCGGTAGAAGATATTCTTCAGCTGCCTGAGAAGATTGCCGAGAAGAAGAATGTCCGCATTGTGGTGTGCCTTGACGAGTTCCAGCAAATTGCGGAATTTGAAGACAGCCTGTCCTTTCAGAAGCAGTTGCGGACGGTGTGGCAGCATCAAGACCGGGTCTCCTATTGCCTGTTTGGCAGTAAGCGCCATATGATGGAGGAGTTGTTCGACGATGAGACCAAGCCATTCTACAAGTTTGGCGATATTCTCTATTTGAAGAAGATACCGCTTGAATACTGGAACACCTTTATCTCGGAAAAGTTCCGACAGGGGGGGAAGACCATCGTCCCGGCTCAGATTGAAAGAATTTGCACGGCGGTGGATTATCATTCGTCCTATGTCCAGCAACTCTGCTGGTATGTCTATCTCTTCTCCGGAATGGAGGTGCGTGAACAGGATATTGATGCGGGCATTGAGGAGATCATCGATCAGAATACTGCGCTGTTCGAGAGCCGAACAGAGAATCTGACTCCTGTCCAGATGAGATTCCTGAAAGCTGTCGCAGACGGCATCAGCGACGGCTTTTCGTCGGCGGGCATCATTAGCAAGTATAAGTTAGGATCTTCCGCCGCCTCTGTGTCAACCAGAAAAGTGTTGCTCGAGAAAGGGCTTGTGTATGCCGAGAATGGCAAACTGCTGCTTGCCGACCCCGTCATGGGACTATGGTTTCAACGACCTTGATGAATGGTAGGACCCTCATACGGCTTCTGCTGCCGGCGCTCACCGTGGCGCTGGCCGCCGCGGCGTGTACCCCGAGGTTGGAGATCCCCGATCGAGTCGGGGATGACGGAAGGTTGACCGGCGAATCTCCCGTCGCGTCCGAGGAGCCGATCGAATTTGCCGTAGGCGGGGGCACGAAGGGGCAGACGCCCATCACCACGCTCACGGAACTGGCGAAGCGGGATTTCAGCGTCAGCGCCTGGTATGTCGCGCCGGGCAAGGCGTTCCGGGATGGCGACGCCACGCGCATCGCCTACATCGCGAACCACCGCTTCGGCTACCTGACGAACGACCCGGACCATGACGCCTTCAGCGACGCCTGGCGGGGCGTTGCGGCGCATGCCGCCACCACGGGTGCTGCCGCCACCGCTCCGGTTTACTGGCCCCTGGACGGCAGCCTGACCTTCTTCTGCTACGCGCCCTACCGGGCGAATGCGGTCCTGGACACGCCGCCGGTGCCCGACACGCGCGACATCGTGCTGGAGGCGCCCGTCACGGATGCTGGCGTGATCGCGCGCCTGCCCGGCTACCTCCCGGGCTCGCCGCTGCTGCGCGTCACCCCCGCCGCCTCGGCCGCCGACCAGGTCGATTTCCTCGCCGCTCCGGCCGTGCTCGACAAGCGCCGCACCGACAACGCCGGCCGCTTCCTGCTGGACCTCGGCCAGCACCGGATGACGCAGGTGGAATTCTGGTTCGCCTACAAGGGCCCGCTGCAGTCGGATCCAAGCCAAACGCAAACTTTCGAACAGGCGCGCGTCTCCAGCATAGAGATCCAGAATGTAGTGGGCTCCAAATACATGTATTTCACCGAGACGATGCCCTATCTTACCGGCAATACCTGGAGCGATACTGTGTCGCCTGCCGACCCTGCAAACAGCACTGCAGAACTACCCAAGACTACCTATCTGTTGAAAAGCACTGAGGGCGGCGAGCTGAAAACCGGCCTGGATGCCAGTCTGGAAGACATCGAGAACGGCGGTGCCTATCGCTTCATCAACGATACGCCTGCCGGCCATCTCTACCTCCTGCCGCAGACCCTGCCTGCAGGCGCACGGCTGGTCATCAACTACACCATCCTGAACCTGTATGCCGGCACGCGCGTGTCGGAGGTCGTGACCTGGAATCTCGACGCCGGCACCGTGACCGCGTGGCCGGAGGGGAAGGTGGTGCGCTATCTGATCACGCTGGATCTTCCGGCCCGGGGCAGCGTGGGAGTCAAGACGCTGGTGATTCCTTGGGAGGACTCCGGAAATGTACACAACGAACAGGAATTGCTTTATTGATGATAAAATACCGTCATATCCTTCCCCTGATGGCCGCGCTGCTCGCGGCCGCGCCGGCCTGCACCAAGCAGGAGTCGCAGGAGGCGTCAGGCGCCGTCGTGGATATCCGGGTGGCCGTCGACGGTGCGCCCGCGGCGACCAAGGGCATCATCAAGGGAACGGACATTACAAACTGGAACGGCCAGGAGAGTGACCACACGGGAACTTTCGGGATCTTCTCCTGCGTGCACGAGGATGTGCCGACCGAATATGTCGCCCACAAAGTTGCGACCTACAATGCCCGGGGCTACAAGGCCGGCTCCACCCTTCGCTACAACTACGTCGCCTCGTCGGGCGGCGGGGCGTTGATGGGAGAGTACTCCAGCAGCTTTATCCTGACCCAGCGGAAAGACAACAAGACTGCCGACCTGTATGCCTATGCGCCCTGGACGCAGGACGCCTGGGCGAGCGGCCCGACGGCCATCCCGTTCGAGACGGCGAAGCAATGGGACTGGATGTATGCCGTGGAGAACGACCGGCCGTACCTCACGCCCATCGACGCGCAGGACCGGGAGAACAGCGACCTGGATCCCGCCGGGTCGGACCTGAAAGCCGCGTTCTATTTCCGGCACGCGATGGCGCGGCTGGACTTCAAGTTTAAGGTAAAGCATACGCCCACGAATTATCGCATCACTTCTCTTTCCATCGCCCGGACAGATGCTGCCACGACAACGCATCTCTATACGTCAGGCACCTTCAATGCCATAACTGGCACGCTCGACGGTGTTGAGGGAACGGATGGGAACGGCAAGCATATCCTCACAATTCCGAAAGAATTGACCGTCGATTCCACCACGCCGGTCTCCCTGAGCATACTGCTTGCGCCGACGGCCGTGGCCGATGATGAGCTGAGTTTCACCTTCACGGTCAACGGTCAGAAACTCCAGCCCTTCGTCTTGAAGAAGGCCTTCGTCGAACACGGAGTCGGAAGCGGGGTCTATGGCCTTCAGCCCGGTTATACTTATACGTTCAATTTTACATTGGACAATTATGTTTATTTCGACGGTTTCAGCGTCAGCGAGAATTGGGAAGCCCTGGAACTTCCGCTCCCGGATTATATTTGATGCCCTATGAGACTTGAATCAGATATGCGTGTCTTTCTCGCTTCGGTCTTGCTGCTGTCCAGCGGGCTTGCTGCGTGCTCCCGGATGCCGCAACCGGCAGGGGAGGAGCAGGAGGGAACCGTGCGGTTGAGCCTGGATACCAAGGCGCTTTTGATTCCTGCGGGGCAGCGCACTTTCCGGGTAGCGCTCTTCGACAGCAATAACGAATATGCCACCAACGGCTCCTATTCTACGACGACTTCCGGTGTGCATACGGATGCCAACACGGGCGCCGACCGGGAGTGGCTTCTGCCCTGTCGAGTCAACGACAATGGGGCACCGCTGAATGAGTCCGGAGTAGAGATAGATGATTTAGCCGATGCCGATCACAGCAGCATTTATGGTTTGCGCTGGGGTGGCGGGGGGAGTATTTCTTTAGTTGCTGTCTCCCCGGCTGTGCGTGCTTTGCAGGACGAACTGGATGACAGGCGCTGTTACGTCGAGTGGTCCGCCGATACGGATGACCCGCTCTATGTGAGCGCACCGGCTGCGGGAACCTTCGCGGGCTCGTGGGTAAGTGGCGCTTATGTGTACCAATCTTCCACACAGATTCCGGCGCTGGTGGATTACCGGGCCTCCCTCTCGGTTTTCATTGATTTTGACCGGGATCCGAACAATGTCCGGCCTGTGAACGAGGCGTATATCCAGTCCGTCAGCGTTACCAACCGGATCGTTTCCGATCGTTACTACCTTCAGGAGAAGGGGAACCTCCCCATAGGCTTCACGCTGAAGGCTACGCCGGATGCCAACAAACACTACACGGTTTCGGATACGCCGAAAGTCCTGTATGACTGGTCTGCGGATGGCGGGGTCATCCACCTGGTGAAAGCCGATAATGATACCTGGACGTCATCGGGCGAGCGTAAGGTCTTTCTGCCGGCCGTCAATTTCGCCGATACAGATTTGACCGATGCGGTGCGGCCGGCGGTCCTCGTGAAGCTGGGCAGCGACACGGATCACCCCTTTACGGCGAAAGTGGTCTTGAACCAGACGCTTTCCCCGATGAAGCACTATACCTACAAATTGCTGGTCTCCAAGACCTATGTGAATGTTTATCTTTCCGTGGCGGATTGGGGAAGCGGTGGGACGAATGACGTGGCCACCGAAATGCCGGCTTATGTCGGTTCGGTTTCCATTGCCGGCGGAGCCGGCGGCTGGGAAGATGGCGAAGGAGGGGCCGCTGAAATCTGATGAGGAAGATGAGAAGGAGACGGGTCATATTCTTGCTTTTGCTCGCCACGCTCTGCGCGTGCAATCCGACTGCCCTGACGCCTGAAAACGGCCGCCCGGCCGTTCGCGTGGACCTGTCGCTCGCTGTCGCGCCCATGGAAGATGCGACTCCCGGCACCAAGGCGATCGATCACGAACCGGATTATTGGGGCTCTATTGTGGATGAAGGGGAGAAGGCGGCGGCTATTGCCGCTTCTGTCAAAACTGTCCTCCTGCTTCAGTTCGAGTGGACGGATGCCCTGGCGGCCAACGCGCGGCTGATCGGTCAGCACTTTGTCAGCGACTGGCCTGCGCACAAGCCGACGCTGAACCCCTCCGACAAGAAAAACACGATCCTGGTGATCGCCAACGTTCCCGGGAAACTGCCGCTGGCGAATGGGATCACCCTTGGCTCTTTCCTGGAGGACTGTAATTATAGCTTGATCAGTCAGCTGGACGATCTGTCCGGAGGGGGTGTCTGGTATTCTCCCAACGGCGGCACGGACCGGTATTTGCGCATGAGCGGCGCGGTGGAGAAAGACTCCGTTGGCCAGGACGAAAGCATCTCCGCGACCCTGAAGCTCAATTGTGCCAAGGTCGTGGTCAAAGTTACGAACACCTCGCCGGAGGACAAAAAGATCACGATCGACGGAGTCAAGCTGTGCAACATCAACCGGAAGTACTATTACGTCACAAACATAGCGGGGTTCACGGATCCCTTCTCCGCCCGCACGCCTTACCGTTTCGAGGTGGAGGGGACATTCAGCGAAACCACGAAGACATACACCTTCTATATCCCCGCGAATCTCCGGGGCGTCCACACGTCCAGCACTTCCGCAGAGACCAAGAACGACTATGCTCCCCAGGGGGCGACCTGCTTCAAGATCTTCGGCATACAGGGGACGACTCCGGTCCTCCATACTTACTATCTGGGCGGGGACCTGGTGGATGACTACAACCTCGCGCCCAACCATAAGTATTCCTTTGAATTCAAAGTCAAGAGCCCGGGCGACGCGGCTCAGGATTCCCGCGTGGATGATCTTTCCGAGGTGACTTTTTCCATGGATGCCAATTGCTACATGCTTCAGCCGCCGGCGGCGGCCGGTAAATCCAGGATATATGCCATCCCGGTCCGCCGGGCGGCCGTTTTCTGGAATCAGAAAGATGTCTACATGGGCCTCTATGACGCTGCGGGCGGTGATAACGAGGTGCTCACGCTGAGTGAGAACACGCCGTGGACCGCCAGCGTCGTGTGGTCGGACTTCGCCGGAGACTTCGACGCCGATACGTTCCTGACGGTCCATTCCGGGACGGGATTCTCGAATCATTTTAAGGTCAAAGTGGATTCCGGGATGTCGGGCAGCGCTGTCGTGGCGGTAAAGAATGCCTCCGGCGTCATTCTGTGGAGCTGGCACCTTTGGGTCACGGACTATAACCCGGACGTGGCCATGACGCCCATTTCCGGAAAATACCTGTACCCGGTGCCTGGCGGAGAGATCCATCGCTACAACGGCACGACCCTCTGGGCGGCAGGAAAAGCCTACGAAGGCGCTTTCATGATGGACCGCAACCTGGGAGCCCGGGCTTCCGTGAGCCTGTATATGCCGGACACCTATGGCTTCCTGTATCAGTACGGACGGAAAGATCCCTTCCTGTGGGATTCGAAAACTACGGGCGCCGTCAGTTGGACTACGCCGAATCCCGACGGCGGCTATGCGAACACCCGCTGGGCGGTCCACAATCCGACGCGCTGGATCAATCGGGGTGCCTGGCAATCGGGAGACTGGACCGCGACTACGGATGAACTGTACAGCACGAAAGTGTGGCACGACCCTTTGTTTGACGCTTCTGCCGGAGATGAGCGGCATGAAGCGGACAAGTCCATCTATGACCCCTGTCCGCCCGGGTGGTCCGTGCCGCAGAACGGTGTCCTGCAGGATGTGATGACTGCCGGGAAAAACCGCTGGGATGGCACGGAAGGGCGCCAGGGCCGGTATTATTATCCGGAAGGGTATGACAACCGCGGCACCACGGGCGTGATCTTCTTCCCCGCCGCCGGAGCATACGATACCTCTTCTCCCGCCAATCCATTGGTCGGTGGATGTATGTTCTATCGGATCAAAGGAGAATGCGCCATGTTTAATTCCGGCAATTTCGTGAACAACAATGGCGGTTATACATACGGTCTCCGCAGCGTCCGGTGCATTAAAGTGAAGCAATGATGAAACGGTTCTGTCTCATATTCCTGGCGCTGCTCTCGTACGCCTGCGCGCCGGATCCTCTCGCCCCGGGTTCTGCACAGAATTCCCCGCGTGAGCCGGTCCCCGTGTCCCTTGCCCTTGCCGTTGCTCCGCTGGACGGCAACGACGCGCCCACCAAGGCTACCCGAGAGGCGCAGATCAAGTCCGTCGGCCTTGTCCAGTTCGAGTGGATCGACGACGACCCCGCTCACGTCTTGCAGGCCAAGATGGTCGGCCGTCAGTATTTCGACCACTATCCTTTGAATGATGCGAGCGGCGAAAACTTCGCCCTGGTCGCTTCCGACCGGAAGAATACCGTTCTGGTCATCGCCAATATCCGGGAGGAAGACCTGTCGTTCGGTATGGAAGAGGGGGCGGTGGAACTGCCGACGCTCGGAGAGATCCTGGCCGGCCAGAACGCAACCTTACTTTCGACCCCCTCCCTGGATGACTTATGGTATAGCTCCGGTGGTGACAAATACCTGCGGATGAGCGCTTCCGTCGTTCTGGACGGCGTGGCTGTCACGCCGCTCCCGGAGATTGGATCAAGTTCCGCGCCGCTGCAGCTGAAACGCAATTGCGCCAAGGTTACGATCAACGTTACGAACAATACTTCCGGGTCGGATGCCGTGACGATCGATCAGGTGCGCCTCTGCAGCATCAATCAACGCTACTACCTTGCGGCCCACCTGGACGGGGACTCCTTTAAAGACGAGTACTCTCATTATCAGCCGCAGCGCTTCGATGCGGCTCCGGAATCATTCAGCGGCCCGACACAGTCCTACACTTATTATGTCCCGCTCAATCTGCGCGGCGACAACGGAAGTATTACCCAGCTCGGCAAGAACGTGAATGCGCCGGCCGGGGCGACGAGCTTCCGCCTCTACGGGCATTACGGCACGGATTCTCCCGTCGTATATACCTATTATCTGGGCGGCGACCTGGTCAGCGATTTCAATCTGGAAGCCAACAAAAGCTACACTTACAATATCACCCTTTCTGTCAAGGGAGACCCCGAATACGATTCGCGCGTGGAAGATATGGGTGAGGTCAAGCTCCTGACCGACGCCAATTGCTATATGCTTCGAGCGCCGGATGTGCCCGGTTTAACTTATACCTATGCCATTCCGGTGCGCCGCGCGGCGGTGTTCTGGAACAGTCCCGGCACGAACATGGGCGTTTATGGTGCTGCCGCTTATGAGACCTTTCCTTTCTCTTTGGAGGAGGATACGGCTTGGACTCCGGCGGTGGTGTGGAAAACGATGGTAGAGGGGGATGTCTCAGACGATGGTTTCCTGCTAACGCCAACCGGGAGCGGCATGGGCTTCAATCCGGACCATCCCTGCCCGCCTGCAGGGCATCAGCCCTGGCTTCGCGTCAAGGTGCCTTACGGGATGCGGGGCAATGCGCTCGTGGCCATCAAGGACGGCGCCGGAAACATTCTCTGGAGCTGGCATATCTGGGTGACGGACTACAATCCCGACGTGTCGATGACGCCTGAGGCCGGGACGTATATTTATTCGGTGCCGGGTGGGGAAATCCACCGCTACAATAATGCCGTCTTCAACTCCGGAGAATATTGCCAGGCGTTCATGATGGATCGTAACCTGGGAGCTAATGCGGCCCGAGGGACGACGGTCGCAACCAGCCAGGGGTATCGGTACCAGTTGGGCCGGAAGGATCCGTTCCTGGAAAACTTCTCTCACCCGACCCTTGCGAACAGCGTGGCGGGCGACAGGAATGTCCGCTACGGTGTGCAGCACCCGAATGTCTGGTTCCGGATGGCCGGAAATGCGGCCCTATGGACCTCGCCGCAGGATCCTTTGATTTTGAATGGAACGTATGCCAACTGGTTCGACGGGCTGTATAATGAGCACGGGGGAGACTATTGTGAGCCGGGTAAATCCATTTATGATCCATGCCCTCCAGGTTGGCGGCTTCCGCTTTCCTCGGTGTGGACAGGTGTAATCAATAATAGCCAGTGGAGTTCCGTGGACAGGGGTGTATTTTATTATCCTGAGGGCTATGACAACCGTGCTTCCACCGGAGCTGTCTTCCTGCCTGCGGCGGGTTGGGCGAGCCCGGCTAATCATTGGCGCCGTGGTGGAGCAGGCGCAATTGGGGCGTACCATTGCTCAAATGGAGGGAAGACTATTCTGAATTTTAGATCCGACGGTCAGTATCAAGGCGTTACTAATGATTATGATGAGGCAGCCCTTATCAGCGCCCGCTGCGTCCGCCTCCGCTAGTCCCGCCGAAGATATGTCCGAAGTACATTACATGAGCCAGGATGGGCTGGATAAGCTCAAGAAGGAACTCGCCGAGGCGTCGGCGGGCTCCTTGCCGAAGGGCTTCGGTATGGCCGTCCGATGCATCCGTCTTCACTAAGCTGGCCGACGGGCGCTGACACAAAAAAGGCCAGGAGTAATCCTGGCCTTTTTGCGTAACTGTGGGTGTTTTCCCCCACAGTTGGCGGGGACTAGAATCCGCCGCCGCCAAATTGCTGCATACGCTCCTGCTCGTGCTTCTGCCAAGCCTCGAACTGGTCCTTGGTCAGAACTTCTTTCAGTTTCTTGGTCTGCTCCTCGCGCTGCTTCTGCATCGCGTCCATGTCCGGCATGCCGCCGCCTTCGAACATTTTCTGCATGTTCTCCATCTCGGCTTTGAACAGGGCGACCACCTTGGTGTACTGGTCGTCGGTGAGCTTGACAGTCTGCTTCATGTCGTCGGCGCGCATTTTCGCGATCTCGTTGGGATCGAACTGGAAACCGCCACCCGGCTGGGCATTGGAGACAAAGGCACCCGCGAACATGATCGCGGCCGCTACAAAGAATTTAACAATAGCGTTACGCATAATTAAGTAGTTATTAGAAATGGTTTTGGTTGGTTGTCTTTTACGGGTCAATCTGTGAGTCCTTCAGGCCGAGGAAGTAGAGGATGCCGTCCAGGCCGATGGAGGTGATGTTCTGCTGGGCGTTGGCCTGGACCTTGGGCTTGGCGTGGTAGGCGATGCCCAGGCCCGCGAGCGAGAGCATCGGCAGGTCGTTCGCGCCGTCGCCCACGGCCACGGCCTGGGCGAGGTTGATGTTTTCCACCTGGCAGAGCAGGCGCAGCAGCTCCGCCTTGCGGCGGCCGTCCACGACGTCGCCGATGTAGCGCCCCGTGAGCTTGCCGTCCTCGATCTCCAGCTCGTTGGCATAGACGTAGTCGAAGCCGAACTTCTGCTGGAGGAATTTGCCGAAGTAGGTGAATCCGCCGGAGAGGATGGCGGTCTTGTAGCCCACCATCTTGAGGATCTTCATCATTCGCTCCAGACCCTCGTTGAAGGGCAGGTGCTGCGCAATCTCCTCCATTACGCTGACGTCCAGCCCCTTGAGCAGGGCCACGCGCCGCGTGAAGCTCTCGGTGAAGTCGATCTCGCCGCGCATGGCCTGCGCGGTGATCGCTTTCACCTGTTCGCCCACACCCGCACGGGCCGCCAGCTCGTCGATGCACTCGGTGTGCACGAGGGTGGAGTCCATATCGAAGCAGATGAGCCGGCGGGAGCGCCGGTAGATGTCGTCCTTCTGGAAGGAGATGTCCAGTCCGCTCTTCGGCAGGCTCAGCAACGCGTTCTGCAGGGCGCTGCGCTCCTCGTCGCTGAGCGAGCCGCGGACGGAAATCTCAATGCAGGCCTTCGTGGCGCGTTCGTCCACGCCCTCGAGGGGCGGACGGCCGGTCAGACGCCGGATGGCGTCGATGTTCAGGCCGAAACGGAAGATCACCGCCGTCACGTCCGCAATCTGCCGGGCCGTCACCGTGCGGCCCAGCAGGGTCACGATGTAGCGGTTCTTGCCCTGGCGGGCCACCCACGCGTCGTAGGCCTCGCGCTCGATGGGCGTGAAGCGGATCTGCACGCCCAACTCGGAGGCCTTGAAGAGCAGCTCCTTCATGATGAAGCCGGACTTCTCCTGGGTTGTCAGGAAGAGGATGCCGAGGGCCAGCGATTTGTGGATGTTCTCCTGGCCGATGTCCAGGATCGTGGCGTCGTACTGCGCCAGGATCGAGGTGAGGGCCGTGGTCAAGCCGGGCTTGTCCTCGCCGGAGATGTTGACTT